>Ga0228666_1000505_pt1 | contig 21630 bp, 20 predicted proteins | sample 80DmetaG_FD_182702 | JGI IMG/M metagenome (GOLD analysis project Ga0228666, IMG submission 182702) | Seawater microbial communities from Monterey Bay, California, United States - 80D | ecosystem: Environmental > Aquatic > Marine > Coastal | place: USA: California | collected 2016-10-11 | reverse complement strand
GCGGTAATGATATATTTTCTGATTCTAAGTTATCTAAAGAAGAAAAATTAAGTAAAAAAGAACAAAAAAAGAAGGATAAAGAAATTGATAAATTATATAAGAAAATAGGTCAATTAACAATGGAAAGAGATTTCTTAAAAAAGTTTCTGGACAGTTAGATTATTCTAAGAAAATCAAATTTCTAAAATTATCATCAGATATGTATAATTTAGCTGTCAGAAATAGATGTAGATTGTTAGATATTAATAGATCTAATTTTTATTATAAATCTAGGATTGATATTTCTAAGATTAATAGTTTATGCAAAGATATTCATAATTAGAGCCAGAATTTAAAATAATGGCGCCGGAAGTTAGATTTAAATTATTAACATAAGAAGTTACGCCATTATTAATTACAACATTATCATTATTAATATTAAGATTATTTAATTTGGTACCGCTAGTACCAAGTGCGGCAGTAATGGTTTGAGTAGAAGTGCCCGCCAGATCTAAAGTTCCAGCAGAGCCAGTAATAGCCGAATTAACAGCGCTAGAGGCAGTAATATCACCTGTGACATCCAGCTCATCTCCAGAACCTATTAAAATCTCTGCACCAGAAGATGTATTGCTAAAAACAATATTATCAACAAAAACATTTTGACTCAATGTTACCACATTATTATTAGAGCTAGAAATTTGACTAACCCTATTACTAACATCGCCAATTAAAGAGCCAATAGTTTGAGTAGATGAGCCATTAAAATTAATAATATTATTATTAGATAATATTTTAGCGCCAGCAGTGCCAGAATCTACAACATTACCAGAAATATTAACATCTTTATTTAAAGTTAGAATTTTACTATCAAGAATATCAATTGCAGCCAAATTTAAAGTTCCTGCGCCATTGATAAGTTAAACTATTATTCATATCTAAGGTAGAAACATCCAAAACTCCACTATGAGTTAAAATACTAAGAGTATTAAGCCTGTCGGCATTTTGAACCACACTTAATGTTGTAAGATATGAATCCCCAGAAAAATCAATTTCACTTGATTGCAACTCAATTTCATTAAATCTACTAGCAGTAGATTGGCCAAAATCAGCAACAATATTTTGTGTTCGACCAACAAGCATCATCTTTCCAGTGCCACCACTTAAAATATAAAACTTGCTAATATCAGAATTGGAATTAGTTATGGAACCTCTGATTTTCCTATTTAATTTTGTCTATTTTTTCTGAAAAATGAAAAAATAGACAAAATTAAATAGGAAAATCAGAGGTTCCTTAAAGAACTTGACCCAACATCATTTTGAATTTCTAAATTAGTAGAATCTGTGTTAAAATTTATAATCCCCTGATTATCAGCTGTGCTACTAATGGCATTAAGGGTTTGACTATTTGAAGCATCAATTGTTAGGGTATTGTCAGTTGCAAATTCTATATTATCATGAGTTAAGCCATTATAGGTGGAAATAGTCTGGTCAGAGCCATTAATTTGAAAAGTAGTAGCGTAAAGATTTGGCGATATGCTTAAAATAGATAAAAAATATGAATTTTTTCATAAAATTATAGAAAATATTAAACCGATTAAACCACCAAAAAATCCACCCCAAACAACTAACCAGCCAAGATGTTTTTTAATCATATCTTGTATAATATCCTTGACCATTTTTGGCGTTAATTGATTTAAACGATCATCAATAATTTTTTCTATTTTAGAAATAATATTATTGGAAATATCAGAATTAGAAGAGCTGCTTTTGGCAAAATCAATAATAATTTCTTGTAATTTTTTAGTGACCGGCTCTTTCAGAGGATCCAAAGCCGACTTGCCACCAAACATTGTTAGCATAGAACCAAAACTAGAATCCATAATAGCCTCCGTTAAATTTTCAAAAATTTTATCAAAATCAATTTTTTTATTTAAAGAGTCAGGAGAAATTATCTGATTATCAGTAAAGAATTTTTCAATATGCTGTTTATTAAAAAATTCATTAATAATAAGATTTTTTATGGCAATTTTAAAATCTTCAAAACGATTAGTAATAACACCAGAACCATATAAAAATGGCACTTTTTCAAATAACATATGAATGGCCAGCCAATTTGTCAAAGCACCAGATAGGGAAAAAACTCCAATAGTCAGAATAATATTACCATAATTTGGTAAAAAATAACCAATGAACACCAAGATCAAGGCTATAAGATTGGTTAAGAGTGATTTATTAAGCATTTACATTTTAATTGTAATATAATCAAAGGATTAAAATAATAAGAAGTGTCACTAAAATTTCTACTAAATTCTATCCCCCATTATATTTTTGCAATTAAAATTCTATTCAAATGCATTATAAAAAATAAGTATTTTTTAATAATTTTATATATAGGAATCTCTGAAAAACTAAAAATTGGAATTTTTAGATCATTTTTTAGTTTTTCAGAGGTTCCTTAAAATCATATTAATGGACAATCTTTTCCTTCAAAAAGCCTATAGCATCTTTAATACCTTCCTTCTTACTACCACCACCCATAGCAAAAGACGGTTTGCCACCACCACCCTTACCAGCAATTTTTTCTACCACATCCTTAATCAACTCTCCAGCTTTGAAATTATCAGTTAAATTATCACTAATTGCTAAAATTGCCGTAATTTTACCTGCATTTTCTGCAAAAAATAAAATAATTGAATTTTCCTTATATTCTTTTTTGGAAATAATTTTTGTGGCTAAATTTCTAAAATCCTTAATTTCAATATTTTGAAAAATATGATGAATTAAATTAATATTAGCAATTTTTTCAATTTTAAAATCAGAATTTGAACCAGTTAATTTTTCTGCTTTTAACCTTTCTATTTCTTTATTTTTAGCCTTAATTTCATTAATTTTTTCCGTTCCAGCCTGATCAATTTTTACTAAAATATTCTTAATAATCTCAATTTCATTTTCGCCAGTAATAGCCCCAGATTTTTCATCAGAAAAATAATAAAAATCATCAAAACCTTTTTGCGGATGCTGAAATTTTGATATATTAATCTCATTAAATTTTTGTTCAATTTTTAGAGATTTTAGCAAAATATCTAAACTCTTTTCCTTAATTCTTAGATATTCTAAAGCAAAATGACCAGTTACCGCTTCAATTCTTCTAATTCCGGCAGCAATTGACTTTTCTGAAATAATTTTAAATAAACCAATATTTCCAGTATTTTTAACATGGGTACCGCCACATAATTCAACTGAAACCGATTTATCATAATCATAACCCATTGACAAAACTCGAACCTGATCATCATATTTTTCATCAAAAAGCATCATAGCGCCCTTTTTTTCGGCTGATTTTATATCCATAATTTTAGTTTCAACCACACTATTTTGACGAATATAAAAATTAACCAAATCTTCAATAGCAATAATTTCTTCAAAACTTAAGGACTTATTATGATTAAAATCAAAAGTTAAAGATTTAACATCAACATTTGAACCTTTTTGAGTAATATGATTTCCAAGAATTTTTCTTAAAGCAAAATGTAATAAATGAGTTGCAGAGTGATTTTGGGCCCTAAATTGACGATTTCTATTATTAATTAAAGCCAATATTTTATCCCCAACTTTAAATTCACCCCTAACTTCACTAACAAAATGCGAAAAAAGACCATTTGAGAATTTTTTAGTTTCATCAATATCAATAATATTTTCTAATTTATTATAAGAAATCAGCTCATTATTTTTAACTTGATCAAATAAAATAATATTACCATCATCACCTTTTTGACCACCAGAAGTAGCATAAAAAGGTGTTTTATCTAAAATTATTTCAATATTTTTATCTTTTTTGCTAATTTTATTAATTTTTTGACCATCTTTTAAAATTGCTAAAATTTTAGCTTCATATTTGACCTGATTGTAACCTAAAAATTCTGTAACTCCAAATTCTTTTTCTAATTCAAAATAGATATTATTATCAGATTCAGCGCCACTACCCTTCCAGTTTTTCTTAGCTCTTTCCTTTTGAATTTTCATCTCAGATTCAAATTCAGTAATATTAATTTTAATATTTTTTTCATCTAAAATAGTCTGAGTTAAATCTAGTGGAAAACCATAAGTATCATATAATTTAAAAGCAATTTTGCCTGATAAAATTTTATTTTTTGGATTTTGCTTAATTTCTTTTTCTAAAATTTCTAAACCATTTTTTAAAGTTTTAGAAAATCTTTCTTCCTCAATTTTGATAGTCTCAGTTATTAAATCTTCAGCTTTTAATAAATAAGGATAGGGTTTGGACATTTTTTTAACAAAATTACCTACTAATTGATACATTTTTAGATTATCGGAACCTAATTTATGTATATGCATCATAGCTCTTCTCATAATACGACGAAGTACATAACCCCTACCCTCATTTGCAGGCATAACACCATCGGCAATTAGAAAAACAGAAGATCTTAAATGATCAGCAATAATTTTATATGAAGGATTGATTTTCATTATATTAATTTACTCAATATTACAATTGCCTGGGCAATTCCAGCATCATCAGTAATAGAAAGATTAATTTGATAATCTTTAACTGTAAATAATTCTTTTATTAATTGGTCAATCTTCTTGGTTCTCAGGATTTCTGGCTTACCATTTTGATCATTATAAATCTCAATCTCATTAAATTTTATCCGACCAATTCCAATTCCAAGAGCTTTAGCAAAAGCTTCTTTAGCGGCGAATCTTTTGGCCAAAAATTCTCTTTTTTTTACCTGGGAAGAAAAAGAATTTACTTTAATAATTTCATTTTTAGTAAAAATTTTTTCTAAAAAACCTTCACCAAACTTATCATAAATCTTTTCTATTCGAGAAATTTTTACTATATCTAAGCCGAGACCTAAAATCATTATTATGAATTTACTTTAAAAATCGAAATACTATATTGTACCATTTATCATTAAAAAACTATTATAAAGATAAATAATCTAGTTTCATCTTTTTATCTTTAAAGCAATTTTATATTAAATGTTACTGACAATTGATATTGGCAACAGCAATATTCACCTAGGAGTTTTTTTTGAAAATAAAATTATCCATGAATATCGTTTTATTACTAATCACCGTTGGGATTATTTATTTGTTAAAATAGAAATAGAGAAATTTTTAGATAATCATAATTTATCAAAAAATGATATCACAAAAATTATAATTGCTTCTGTTGTGCCAGAAATTGATGAAAGAGTTTTTAAGGCTTGCTGGAAAATTAATGAAAAAACTACATTTTTAGAAAATTCTGATTTAGAAAAAATTATTGAAATCGATTTAAAAAATAAGAAGGAGGTAGGAATTGACCGTCTTGTTAATTCTATTTATGCTAGTAAAAAATATGGTCCAAATCTAATCATTATTGATTTTGGAACTGCTACAACTTTTGATGTCATTGGTGATAATTCTGAATATTTGGGAGGAATAATTTCTCCTGGAATTAATTTGTCACTAAAAGCTCTTAGTGAATTTGCGGCAAAATTACCAAAAATAATTCCAACAAAACAAAAAAATATCATTGGTAAATCAACTAAGGAAGCTATGAATTCTGGAATTTATTTTGGCTATATATCTTTAATTAATGGTCTTAATCAAAAAATAATAAAGGAATATGGCAAGGAAATGAAAATTATTGCCACTGGCGGTCTTGCTGAAATTTTTGCTGATGAGATAGATAATTTATATAAAATCGAAAAGAACCTAACCTTAGAAGGCTTAAACTTAATTTCTCAAACAATCTGATACTTTAAAGATAAAATTTAGATTAAAACTTTCCTTGAAGTAATAGTAACATTGCTATACCAGTTACCAAACCAAATAATACTTTTGCAAGATCCATGACAACAATAGGAATGGTTGATCTCAATCCAACCTTACCGCTATCTATTACAGAAATTGCTAATTCACGACCAGTAAGTAAGCCAATAAAAACCCAAGTAGTTGACATTGGAATATTATTATATTGCTTAAAATACATTAATATAATGACATAAACTAAATCAATTAAAGTTGCTGCACGAACATTTTTGGTGCCAGATTTTGTTTTAACAATTTTTTGGATCTTACCACCCTTCTCGTAAAACATGAAAAGCAAAAAGACAACAAAAGTTGCAATCACTATTATCACAGAATATATATCCATCGATCTTGGCAAATATACAGCAATATTAGCAACATCATGAGAAAGCCAACTATACCATAAAAAGGCAGTAGTAATAAATTGAAAAATTCGCCAATTCTTTTTAGTCTCTCGACTCATAGGATATTTATCCTGATGAAAAAATTTAGTAATTATCATCCAGACAAAAAAAGCAACTATAGCCGCTAAACCGTAACCCAAAAAGCTTTTAATCAACATTTTGTTAAATACTAATTGCGAGGCAAAAGAGCTAAGAATGATAAAAGTGGTTGAAATAGGTATACCAAATCTAGTTAAAATAACCAATACTAAAGGCGGAATAATTATCATCCAAGAAGTTGGATCGTAAAAAGGAATTTTATCTAATCTACTATAGGAAATATCGCCATCATTAAAAAACCAACTATTCCAAACGGTAAAAATCATAATGGCAGAAGCAAAAAAGAACATCTGATACCATTTTAAAATTCTCCTATTTGATCTAATAAAAGTACCCAATGTCTGAACTGCATCATTGGCCATCACTGAATAGGCCGCTAAAATAAAGGCGATTAAAGAAAAAATATTAATAGATAAAATATCCATTGAAATTGAGTCATTGATTATTATTTTGCATGAAGCATAATCTTTTTATCTCAACTTAAATATAAATCAATGTTTTTTCTTAATAATTGGCTAAAATTATTTTTTAGAAAAGAAATAATAGTTATCTTCTTGCTTGGTATATCTTCTGGGATACCGCTAGCTTTATTGCTAACAACCTTAAAAGCCTTTTTTATTGATAATAATGTTGATTTAAAAATTATTGGTTTTAGTTCAATTATAGTTTCTACCTATAGTTTAAAATTTCTTTGGTCACCCTTTGTAGATTCAATTAAAATACCTTTATTACATAATAAATTTGGACAGAGAAGATCTTGGATCATTATTTCACAAATATTATTAACAATTCTAATCATTATATTGGGAATTTTTAGCAGTAATATCGGTATCTCCACCGTCTTTACTATTGGATTATTAATCAGCTTTGTTTCGGCAACTCAAGATATCGCTATTGATTCTTATAGAATAAATTCTATCAAAAAAGATGATCAGGCAATTGCTTCTTCTTTTTATATTTACGGCTATCACATAGGTCTTTTAATAGCTGGGGCTTTAGCCTTGATAATATCCGAATATTATTCATGGCAAATTACCTATTATTTTTTAGCAATGACAATTTTAATTGGTACAATTGGAATATTGCTTGGTAATGAAAAAATTTCTAGCAAAAAAAGTAAATCTAAAAATTTTGCTATTTGGTTTAAAAATTATATTAAATTTCCTTTAATGTCATTTTTTAGATATAATAAATGGTATATTATCTTCCCTTTTATTATTAGCTTTAAATTATGTGATATATTTGCCGGAACATTAGTTTTACCATTTTTAAAGGATATAGGATTTTCCTATAGTCAATATGCTGGTATTGTTAAAAGTTACGGTTTGGCAGCAACTATGATTGGCATTTTATTTGGAGGAATTTTAGTCAAAAAAACTAGTTTAATTTTCTCAATATGGGTCGCTCTTTTTGCTCAAATTATTTCAAATTTTGGTTATTATTTTCAATCCTTAATTGGCTATGATGTTAATAGTCTTTATGCTGTAATCTTTGTTGAAAATTTCAGTAGTGGCATTGGTACAGTTATCTTAGTAGCTTATTTAAGTAGCCTTTGTAATAAAGCTTTTAGTGCAACACAATATGCCTTACTTACATCTCTTGCTGCTCTTGGTAGGAGTTTATTTTCTTCATCATCAGGTATATTTGCTGAAAATTATGGCTGGAGTAATTTCTTTTTAATTTCAATTGCAACAGCCATTCCTTCTATATTTCTTTTATATCTAATTACCAAAACCCATGATTTTAAACGAAAATGATAATCAAGCTATCAATTTAGCAGTAAAATCAATAAAATCAGGAAATCTTATTATTTTTCCAACTGACACAATTTATGGTATTGCTGCCGATGCCAATGATGATTTAGCAGTTAAAAAAATATATGATCTTAAAGAAAGAAATAGCAATAAACCTATAGCAATTTTTTTGAAAAATATTTCTGAAATTGAAAAATATTTTCAGTTAAATGATTTAGAAAAAAAAATAATTAAAAAATATATTCCAGGAGCAATAACAATCATTTTAAAACCAAAGGAAAATAGATTTTCAAAATTATTAAATCAAAATGATGAAACTTTAGCTGTTAGAATAGCAAATCATGAATTTTGTTTGGATTTATTAGATAAATTTGATGGGGCAATTGCCGTTTCTAGCTCTAATATATCTGGAGAAAAAGAAATTAGTAATATAAATCTATTAGAGAAAAAATTTTCTGATAAAATTGATCTAATAATAGAAGGTAAAATCAACAAATCACAAACTGCTTCAACAATTGTCAAAGTTGAAAATGATGAAATAAAAATTTTAAGACAGGGTTTAACAAAAATAAAAATATGAAAAAATTATTAATAGCGATAGATGGCCCATCATCTTCAGGAAAAAGCACTATTGCCAAAAATCTCAGCAATTTTTATCAAATTCCTTATTTAAATACTGGTTCATTATATCGAGCATTGGCTTTTTTAGCCCATGATAATGGCCTTAAATCAGAGGAAATTGATAATATTATAAAATTAACCGATCAAATATCAAATTTGGATTTGGATTCAGAAAATCTTCATAATGAAAAAATAGGTAAATTAGCTTCAAAGATTGCCACTGATCCAAAAATTAGAAAAGCCCTATTTGACTTACAAATTAATTTTAAAAAAAATTCTTTAAAGCAATATCATGGAGCAATTTTAGAAGGCAGAGATATGGGTACAGTAATTTGTCCAGAAGCTGAATTTAAATTTTTTATTGAGGTCGATGTTAAAATAAGAGCCAAGAGAAGGTTTGAGCAATTGCAAAAATCAAATCCTAATATAAAATATGAAGATGTTTTAGAGGATCTAGAAAAAAGAGATTATAATGATAAAAATCGTAAAATAGCACCCTTAATAAAAGCCGATGATGCAATTATTATCGATAATTCAAAAAAACCAAATATCATATTAGAACAAATAACCAAAATAATTAATGAGCAAAATTAAAATTAAAAGAGCCTTAATATCCGTATCGGATAAAACTAACATCATTGAATTAGCAAAATTTCTTGAAGAAAAAAATATTGAAATTATCTCAACTGGCGGCACCTATGAATTGCTAAAGAAAAATAACATTAATGTTATCAATATTTCTGATTTTACTAAATTTCCTGAAATTCTATCTGGCAGGGTAAAAACTCTTCATCCAAAAATTCATGGTGGCTTATTAGCAATTCCTGATAATGCAGAACATATAAGAGAAGCTAATGAAAATGCTATAGAATCTATTGATCTAACAATCATTAATCTCTACCCCTTTATGGATCATATCAAAAAAGGCTCCGAGCCCGATTTAATTCGTGAAAATATTGATATTGGCGGCACCTCTATGATTCGCTCTAGCGCTAAAAATTATCATTACAAAACTATTATTACTGATATTAATGATTATACAAAATTACAGAAGCAAATTAATGATAATGATGGAGCTGTTGATTTAGAATTTAGAACAGATCTAGCTAAAAAAGCCTTTTCATTAACAGCCCAATATGACTGCAATATTGCTAATTGGTTTAGCGGAAGTGATGAAAATAAAGATGATAAATTATTGATATCAGGAGAGTTAAAACAAGAATTACGCTATGGTGAAAATTCTCATCAAAAAGCAAAAGTTTTTCGTGATAATTTTTGTAATGAGGGAATTGTTAACGCCAAACAACTGCAAGGTAAAGATTTAAGTTATAATAATTTTAATGATGCTGATGCGGCTTTGGCTATTTTGTTGGAATTTAATGAACCTTCCTGCGTTATTGTTAAACATGCTAATCCTTGTGGAGTTGTAAGCTGCCCTAATATATCAGATTCTTATAAAAAAGCTTTTGCATCTGATTCTAAAAGTGCTTTTGGTGGCATAATCGCTCTTAATCGTAAAATTGAAAAAGATCTAGCTGAAGAAATTAGTAAAATATTTTTTGAAGTAATTATTGCTCCAGATTTTTCCAAAGAAGCCTTAGATATCTTTGCTAAAAAGAAAAATCTAAGATTATTAAAATCTGATATTAGCAAATCATTGAAGAAAAAGATTGAAACTAAAACTATCTCAGGAGGATTTTTAACTCAAGAAATTGATAATAAAATTATCACTAAAAATGATCTAAAATTAGCTTCAAAGACAAAAATTCCTGATACAGAATTAGAGGAATTAATTTTCGCTATGAAAATTTGTAAATATGTTAAATCAAATGCTATAGTAATTACCAGTGATTTTCAAACTATTGGTATAGGCTGTGGACAGCAAAATAGAGTCGATTCAGTAGAAATTGCTTGCAAAAAATCATTGAACTCTTCTAACTATAATAAATTTTTAGCCTCAGATGCTTTCTTCCCTTTTGCTGATAATATTGAAATTGTAGCAAAATATGATATCAAAGCAATCATAGCACCTTCTGGCTCTATTAGAGATGAAGAGGTAATTACAGCTTGCAACAAACATAATATTGCCCTTTATTTTCTAACAACAAGACATTTTAAGCACTAAAAAACATGTCCGAAAATGATCTCAATAAAAATCGTCTAATATTTATATATTTTTTGATATTGATATGTTTTTTTCTGATATTAGCAAGAATGTTCTATTTTGCCATTACTGGAGATAGGGTAATTGTTAATGCTTCTTATGATCCAAAAAAAGTTATTATTAGAGGAGATATCACCGATAGAAATGGTACTATTATTGCTACAGATCTTAAAACCAAATCTCTATATATTGATAAAATTTTAGTCAAAAATAAAGCTAAATTGGCTAAATATATCAGCGAGATCTTACCAAAATTATCTTATGATTTTATCTTACAAAAAATAACATCGAAAAGAAATTCTGAATGGATTTTAATTAAAAAAAATATTTCTCCCCAAAAACAGCAATTAATCAAAAATCTTAACTTACCAGGAGTAATTTTTGAAAATGACATGATAAGAATCTATCCTCATAGATCATTATTTAGCCATATTGTTGGTTATGTTGATTTAGATAGAAAAGGATTATCAGGTATAGAAAGAGAATATAATGACAAATTAACTAAAGGTAAAAATATAAAATTAGCCACAGATCTAAAAATGCAAGATATTTTAAATAGAGAAATCAAAAAATCTCTTCGAAAAAATAAATCTGACGCAGCAGCAGGTATTATAATGGATGTAAATAATGGCGAGATATTGGCATTAGCTAGCCTTCCAGATTTTGACCTAAATCAACAAAATAAAATTAAGAGCAAAAAAAAGTTCAATCGTATAACTCATGGCCTATATGAGATAGGTTCAATATTAAAAATTATTACAAATGTTATTGCCCTTGAGGAAAATTTAATCAAATTAAATGATATATTTAATGTTAAAGATAATATCAGATATAATAAATTTACTATTAAAGATAATTATAAAATTAAAGATGAAATGGATGTTAGAGAGATTTTTATTCATTCATCAAATATAGGAACTGTTAAAATAGCAAAAAAAATTGGTAGAAAATTACAAAAAAAATATTTTAAAAAATTTAATCTTTTAGATAAGGTGGAAACAGATTTTCCAGCCCTTGGAAAACCAATATATCCCAAAAGATGGAGTGACATAAATTTATATACAATGTCTTATGGTCATGGTATAGCAATTACACCTCTTCATATTGTTTCGCTAATTGCTGCAATTGTTAATGATGGTAAATATTATAAGCCATCCTTTATTAAAACAGATGATAATTTAGAAGAGCCAAAAATAATAATAAAAACCATAACATCAGAAATAATTAGGTCATTAATGGAGGATACAGTAAAATATGGCACAGGAAAGAAATCTTATCTGGAAAATTATAAAATTGGTGGTAAAACTGGTACTGCTGACAAAGCTGCTTTTGGATCATATGATAAATCTCAGACAATATCGTCATTTATTGCTGCATTTCCTATAGATAAGCCAAAATATCTAATTTTTGTAATGTTTGACAATCCAAAAACAAAATTTAAAGCTGGCGGCTTAATTGCTGCCCCAGTAGTAAAGGAAATTATAAAAAAAATAATAATTTATTAAAATGAATCATAAAGGGGGTCAAATTTACGGCACAACAATTCTTTCTGTTCGTAAAGATAATAAAGTTACCATTGCTGGTGACGGTCAAGTATCTTTTGGTAATACAGTTCTAAAATCTTCAGCCAAAAAAATTAGAAAATTGGCAAATGGCAATATTATAGTTGGTTTTGCTGGGGCAACAGCCGATGCTTTTACCCTATTTGAAAGGCTGGAAGAAAAATTGGAAAGATATCCAAACCAACTTACTAGAGCCTGTGTTGAATTAGCAAAAGATTGGAGATGTGATAAATATCTTAGAAAATTAGAAGCGATGTTGATAGTTATTGATAAAGAAACTTCGCTTGTTTTAACTGGTAATGGCGATGTATTAGAGCCAGAAGATGGTATAATAGCCATTGGTTCTGGCGGTAATTTTGCACTTTGTGCTGCAAAAGCTCTCAAAGATTCAGATTTAAGTTCTGAAGAAATAGCAAAAAAAGCCATGAAAATAGCAGCAGATGTATGTATTTATACCAATAATAATTTAGTTATAGAAACAATTAAAACATGCTAAAAATATTATTAATTACAATATTTGTTTTATTTTCTAGAGCTAGCTTTGGTGAAATAAGTTTAGTCATTGATGATTCAGAAATTCCAAAAACCAATATTTTATTTCAAGGATGTAATGATAATATTACCAATAAAGAAGCCATTTCAATCATTAAAAAAATTCAAAGAAATCTAAAAAATACTGACTTATTTAATATCATAACTTGGCCTGAAAAAGAATTATATCAATTTCAAGATGAGGTAAGTGATGAAAAAATTCTTTCTTATGATAAATATTCTGAAGATGGCATAGATAGCTTACTTTATTGTAGTCAAAATTTTAATCTTGAAAATAATATAGAAATTACTTTTGAATTATGGGATATATTAGATGAAAAAAAATTATTATCCCAAACTAATATCTATAATAACGGCAGGAGGATAGCAAATATGATTTCTGACGAAATATTTAAATCAATAATTAGGGAGAAGAAAGGTCATTTTCATAGTAAAATTACTTATGTAGCAGAAAGTGGCGCAATAAGAGAGAGAAGAAAAAGAATTGCCACAATCAATTTTGATGGTAGTAATTTAAGATATATAACTAATGGTAAAAATTTAGCCTTAACACCAAAATTTTCTAATGATCCAAATAAATTAACTATCCTATTATATCATCAGAATGTTCCTTCTATATTTAACCTAAATATTACCAAAAATTCCTTACAAAAATTAAGCAATTTTAAAGGTACCACCATGTCAGCTGATACTCATCCCAAAAATTCTGACTTAGTCATATTTTCTGCCATTGATAAGGATGGTAATAGTGATATTTATTCTCTTGATAATCTAACTGGAATTAGGAAAAGATTAACTTTTGCTGAATCAATTGAAGCCACAGCATCATTTTCTCCATCTGGAAAAAATATTATATTTACTTCCGACAAATCAGGAAGGCAAGAAATTTATCAAATGGATATTAATGGTAAAAATGTTAAAAAAATCAGTAATAATCGAGGAGATTATTCAAAACCTGCCTGGTCTCCTGATGGCTCCCTAATTGCCTTTACCAAAATTATTGGGGGGAAATTTACCATTGGAATCATGACTGCTGATGGATATAATGAAAGAATATTAACTTCAGGCTATGTTATTGAAAGTGCTGCTTGGTCACCAAATAGCCGTTATTTAATATATTCTAGAAAAAATGGTCCATTTGGGAATGCTTCAGTTCCTAAATTATATGTAATAGATATAATTACAGGATATGAAAGAATGTTACCAACGCCAGCAAGTGAAGGTGCAACTGATCCAGATTGGATTGCCCTTAATTAATAGCAACTATCATTAAAAAATGACAAATAAATATAAAACACATAATTGCAGTGAATTAAACATCAAAAATATTGATCAAAAGGTAATTTTGTCGGGCTGGTTAAATTCTAAAAGAGATCATGGTAGTTTGCTTTTCTTAGATCTTCGTGATTCCTCTGGATTAATACAATGTGTGATAGATTCTGCTTTAGATTTTGAAATTGATGATAATGATATTAACATCATCAAAAATGCTAATAAAAATGAAGAAGATATTGATCAAAATTCTACCAAACATCATTTAATTTCTAAAATTCGTTTAGAATCAGTTTTAACAATTGAAGGTTCAATCACCAAAAGAAGTGAAGATACTATCAATAAAAAACTAGCAACTGGTGAAATTGAAGTAAAAATCTCTAAAATCAAAATTGAGTCATTTTCAGAGCAAATTCCCTTTCAAATTAATGATGATAATGAAAATTATCCAGAAGATCTCCGTTTAAAATATCGCTTTTTAGATTTACGCCGTAAAAAAATTGCTGATAATATCAAACTTCGTTCAGAAGTTATTTCCTTTATTAGAAAGGAAATGACAGAAAATGAATTTTTAGAAATTCAAACTCCAATCCTAACAGCTTCATCACCAGAAGGCGCTAGAGATTATCTAGTTCCATCAAGAATTAATCCAGGTAAATTCTACGCCCTACCTCAAGCACCTCAACAATTTAAACAGCTTTTAATGGTAAGTGGTTTCAATAAATATTTTCAAATTGCACCATGTTTTAGAGATGAGGATCTTAGAGCAGATAGATCGCCTGAATTTTACCAACTAGACCTTGAAATGGCCTTTGCCGAGCAAGAAGATGTATTTTCTGTAGTTGAACCATTGTTGAAATCTATTTTTGATAAATTTGGTACTAAAGAAACCTTAGATGAATCTTTTGAAAGAATTACTTATAAGGACGCTATGCTTAAATATGGTAGTGACAAGCCAGATCTTCGTAATCCAATAATTATCTCTAAAGCTACGACAATTTTTGAGGGTTCGGGATTTGGAATTTTTACCAAAGCAATTGCCAGCGGTTCTATAATTAGAGCAATTCCAGCTCCAAAATGTGCTTCAAAGGCCCGTTCTTTCTTTGATAAAACCATAGAATTTGCCATTGCCAATGGCGCTGGTGGCTTGGCCTATATAATTTTTGATGAAAATGGTGTGGCAAAAGGCCCTATTGCTAAATTTTTATCGGAAGAAAAATTAGAATTATTAAAACAAACAGCAAATCTTAATTCTGGTGATGCAGTATTTTTTTCTTGCGGTAATGAATTGGAAGCTGCCAAAATTGCTGGATTAGTAAGAGATAAATTGGGTCAGGATTTAGAATTAATTGATCAATCTATCTATAAATTCTGTTGGATTATTGATTTTCCTATGTATGAAATTAACTCTGAGAGCGGTAAAATTGATTTTTCTCACAACCCATTTTCAATGCCACAAGGTGAAATGCAGGCTTTAAAAAATGACAACCCATTGGAAATTAAAGCCTATCAATATGATATTGTTTGTAATGGCATAGAATTATCTTCTGGTGCCATTAGGAATCATAAGCCAGAAATTATGTATAAGGCTTTTGAAATTGCTGGCTATAATAAAGAAGATGTAGAAAGAGAATTTGGCACTATGCTCAATGCTTTTAAATATGGCGCACCTCCTCATGGCGGTATTGCACCAGGAATTGATAGAATCATTATGCTTCTTGCTGATGAACCCAATATTCGTGAAGTAATTGCTTTTCCTATGAATGGTAAGGCTCAAGATTTATTAATGGATGCACCAGCAAAAATTGATCCAAAAAATTTTAGAGACCTTTATATTAAGAGCAGTTTTGAAGAAAAAATTAATAATTGATTAATAATACCAATTATCACTTTAAAAACTATTTTAAAATAATAATTGGTATAATAACCAAATTTATGGCAGTATATACCAAACTAGATTTTGAAGAAATTAATAATTTTCTAACCAAAAATTATAATATTGGATCATTAAAAAATTATAAGGAAATTATTGCAGGTATTGATAATAGCAATTATATTATTGAAACCGAGCAAGATAAATTTATCTTTACCATCTTTGAAAGTAGAATTAAAAAAGAAGATCTACCTTTTTTTATGAATCTAAAAAAGCATTTATCTGCTAATAATATTTCCTGCCCTAAGCCAATTTTTAACAATAAAAATCAAATCATTAGCAATATAAATGGTAAATCTGCTGCAATTGTAACTTTTTTACAAGGTGCAACATTAATGCCCAAAGAAAATTGTCTTTATGATAATATTACCATCAAACATTGCTCAGAAATAGGTGAAGTTACTGCCAAAATGCATCAATATGCTGCAGATTTTTCTCAAAAAAGAGTAAATGACCTTGATTTTATTCATTTAAAAGAATTATTTCAGAAAATTTCTGATCAAATTGAAAATTATCGCTCCGGTTTAAAGCTTGAAATCACTAAATATATCGATCTTCTTGATCAAAAATGGGATTTAAATCTACCATCTGGACCATGTCATCTTGATCTATTTCCTGATAATGTTTTTTTTGATAAAAATGATGATTTATCTGGAGTAATTGATTTTTATTTTGCCGCTAATGATCTTTTTATCTATGATTTGGCAATTAATATCAATGCTTGGTGTTTTGATGGCAATAATCAATTTTGTCAGGAAAAATATCAAATTTTACTCGATTCCTATCAAAAAATCCGTAAATTAACTATTCAAGAAAAGGAATTTTTACCAACTGCCCTAATCTGCGCTTCACTTAGATTTTTACTTACTAGATTTTATGATTTATTTAATACTCCAGAAGGATCATTAGTTAATGTTAAAAATCCTGATGAATATTTAGAGAAGATTAGATTTTTTCTTAATAATTAATCAAAATAGTGCCCGTTCAGAACAATAGATTCTAAATCTTCTTTATTTTTTTAGAATTTCTCTTAAAACCTCTTTAAGCCCTTCTTGTTTGGCAACTGAAATGGTAAAAATCTTTTTTCTTTTAACAACAGATCTTAATTCTTTAATTTTTTCTTCAATTTCCTCCGCTTCTAATAAATCACATTTATTTAAAGCAATAATTTCTGTTTTTTTACTAGTGGTTTTACTATATTTTTTTAATTCTTCCTTAATTGTTAGATAATTTTGAACAATATTTTCATCGGAAATGTCAATTAGATGTAAAATTAAATTACATCTTTCAATATGTTTTAAAAATCTATGACCAAGACCTTTACCAATATTAGCATCCTTTATCAATCCTGGAATATCGGCAATGACAAAACTTTGATTATCAAGATAAGCAACACCTAATTGCGGCCTTAAAGTAGTAAAGGGATAATTGGCAATTTTTGGCTTGGCCTTAGTCACTGCCGAAATAAAGCTAGATTTACCAGCATTTGGCAAACCAACTAAACCAATATCAGAGATTAATTTTAATTTAAGCTTAATAAAAAAACCAATAGCAGCCTCACCGCTGGTCGCTCTTTGAGGAGAGCGATTAGTGGAGCTTCTAAAATGATAATTACCAAGACCGCCCTTACCTCCTTTAGCAAGAGTAATTTCTTGATCATTTTCGGTAATATCACAAAGAATATTTTCACCAGATTCATCAGTAACTTCTGTGCCAATTGGTACTTCAATAATTAAATCATTACCACCAGGACCAAAACGATTTTTCCCCATACCATTACCACCATTTCCAGCCTTAAATTTTTGTTTAAAACGAAAATCAATTAAGGTATTTAAATGACGAGTAGATTTAATAATAATATCACCACCCTTACCACCATCGCCACCATTTGGACCGCCTCTGGCAATAAATTTTTCTCTTCTAAAACTAACACAACCATCACCGCCCTTGCCTGATTCTATATATATTTTTGCTTCATCAATAAATTGCATCTTAAGAAAAATTATTTTTTATATTTATCACTTCTAAACAAACTTTGGCAGCAAAACCACCTTTATTTTTTTGTTTAATATCTGCTCTTGCTATGGCCTGCTCTTTATTCTCACAAGTTAAAACAGAATTTCCAATTGCTAAATGTTGATTAATTGCCAAATCATTAATCCCTCTCATTACCTCATTACAAACATAATCATAATGAGTAGTTTCTCCTCTAATCACAGAACCAAGGGCAATAAAGCCAGAAAATTGACCAGTTTTTGCTGCCATTGCAATAATTGCCGGAATTTCCAAAGCGCCAGAAATTTCAATTAATTGATAATCATAATTATTATTTTTTAATTCTGCTACAGCGCCCTTTATCAACATATCAGAAATATCTTGATAAAAATTAGCAGAAATAATAAGAATTTTTTTCATAATAAATTTAAAAAATAGAAAAATATCAAAGGAAAAAGATTTCGAACAGTACCATTATGCTATAGCGACATGAATAGCGCAAGTCCCAAATGATAAATTACAATAATCAACATCATGAAACCCAGCTTCTTCTATCATTTTTTTAAACTCCTCTTGTTTTGGAAATTTTTCAATTGATTCAACCAAATATTGGTAAGAATCCTTATCTTTTGTTATCAAATCTCCAATTTTTGGAATAATATTAAAAGAATATAATTCATAAAATTTTCTTAAAATATCATTATTAACCTTAGAAAATTCTAAACAAATAAATTTTCCACCTGGTTTTAAAACTCTCTTAGCTTCGCTTAAACCTTTTTTAATATCAGTAAAATTCCTAATACCAAAGGCAATAGTGTAAAAATCAACAGAATTATCCTTATGAGGCAAATCCTGACCACTAGCAACAGTAAATTTAAAATGATCAAGAAGGTTTTTATCAATCATCTTATTACGGCAATATTTGATCATTTCAGAATTAATATCTAAAATTTCAATTTCCCCTTTGATTTTTTGATTTTGCATTTTTTTCAAAATACGCAGAGCAATATCACCAGTTCCACCAGCAACATCCAGAATTTTATATGTTTTTGTTGGTCTAAAATGTAATTCCTTAACCATTTCATCCTTCCAATGGCGATGCACACCAAAACTCATAAAATCATTCATTACATCATATTTGGAAGCAACTGAATTAAAAACATTTTTAACCAAATTCTCTTTTTCAGAAAAATTAACTTTTTTAAAGCCAAAGAAAGTTTCTTGAGTCATATATTCCTTATTAACAACCATCAACAAAATTGCAAAGTGATTTTGGTGAAGATTTGATTTAATATAATAGCAATTCCTATCTTTAGGAACCTCTGAAAAACTAAAATATGTATTTAGCAAAATTGATCTTTTTGACCCTTTTTAGTTTTTCAGAGGTTCCTTTAAAGAGACTTTAAAGTTAAGAATTGGTATAAAACCCCATTTTACTTGAAAATATAGCTTTATCAAGTGTAAAATAATAAAATGACTTTTAAAGATATAGATCCAGAGATAATCCTAAAATATGATCGTCAGATTCCTCGCTATACCAGCTATCCCACAGCCCCTCACTTTAAGAAAGAATCTGATGACAAATTATATCAAAAATGGCTCAAAGAAATTCCAGAAAATAGTAAAATTTCCCTTTATTTTCATATTCCCTTTTGTGCCAAACTTTGCTGGTATTGTGGTTGCAACACCCAAATTATCAATCATTACTCTCCTGTTGAAAGATATTTAACTTACCTAAAAAAAGAAATTTCTATTATTTCTAATATAATTTCAGATAAAAATCTTAAAATTTGTCATATTCATTTTGGTGGCGGTTCACCAACTATTATTGACCCAAAAAATTTTGAAGATCTATTTTCTTATATTAGGAAAAATTTTAATATCTTGCCAGATGCCGAAATTGCCATTGAAGTAGATCCTAGAAATATCAATGAAGAAAAAGTTCAAATTTATCAAAAGGTTGGAATTAATCGGGTAAGTTTTGGCGTACAAGATTTTGACTTAAATGTTCAAAAATTGATAAATCGTGTTCAACCTTTTGATCTTGTTGCAGAAATTTGCAATCTTTTTAGAAAATATGATATTAAAAATATCAATTTAGATTTTATCTATGGTTTACCAGGACAAACTTTAGAAATTATTACTAAAAATATTAAATTAATAAAAGAATTAGATCCTGATCGTATTGCTTTTTTTGGCTATGCTCATGTTCCTTGGGTTAAAAAATATATGAGATTTATCAAGGATGAAGATTTACCAAATGCAAAAGATAGAATTGAGCTTTATAATATTATTGCTAATAATTTACAAGATATTGGCTATCAAGCAATTGGTCTTGATCATTTTGCCAAAAAAGATAGTGACATCATCGAACAACTTAAAAAAAGAAAATTAAAAAGAAATTTTCAAGGCTATTCTACAGATAAAGCTAATATCTTAATTGGTATGGGAATTTCATCAATTAGCTATCTTCCTTCTGGCTATTCTCAAAATAATACCAAAAACATTCCTTACCCAAAAGCAATAGAGCAAAATCGATTACCAATTGCTAAAAATATTAAAATTACTAAAGAAGATAAAATTAGAAAATTAATTATTGATGAAATAATGTGCTATTTGGATATTGACCTCAATAAATTTATTAAAGAATTTGATTTAAATGATAATTATTTTGATCAGGAACTAAAAGAACTGGAAAGCCTTGAAAATGAAAATCTAATTAAAATTATAGATAAAAAGATTATTATTAATCCAAAAACCCCACAAATTGCTAGAGTTACTGCTAGTTTTTTTGATCAATATTTCGATAATAAAAATAATAATAAACATTCAAAAGCTATCTAATATTAAAAAACACTTTTTTTTGCTAACTTTTCTACATAATTGCTTCTATAAAAATTTATAATATAATGCATAGATCTGCACTTTAAGAAATATATTAAAGAAGGGATTTTAAAGATAGCAGGCTATCAGCAGGATATTCATGACAAAAAAATGGTAAGGCAAAAGAAAAATATCTAGTCACTGAGAAAATTTTTCATGGAACAAAAGAAGGTTTTGTTGATTCATCACGAATTGCCCTATGTAAAAGTATCTTAAATAATGGAGCGGGTGAAGGGAATCGAACCCTCACGACCAGCTTGGAAGGCTGGGGCTCTACCATTGAGCTACACCCGCAAAAGGTTTCCTAATCATAAAATCCTAAAATTAAAAAACAAATGTTAAATTAGTGCTGCGGAACTGCTAACTAGGGTCTCTACTCAGAAGGTACAAATTTTCTTTTTTAGGGTCTGAGTTAAGAACGGAATATTTTTTTCACTACCCCTCTTAACTCCCTTACTCTCCTACATAGGAACCTCTGAAAAACCAATTATCTAATTTATAGATTTGAAACTGTTTAATTTTGTTATTTTTGCCAAAGTTTAGCAAAGTTATTTTATAAAATTTTGTTTGAATTTATTTGATAAAAATAGCC
>Ga0228666_1000497_pt1 | contig 21914 bp, 16 predicted proteins | sample 80DmetaG_FD_182702 | JGI IMG/M metagenome (GOLD analysis project Ga0228666, IMG submission 182702) | Seawater microbial communities from Monterey Bay, California, United States - 80D | ecosystem: Environmental > Aquatic > Marine > Coastal | place: USA: California | collected 2016-10-11 | reverse complement strand
GGAGCAGGGCAGAGTCTCCCCGTAAACTCTGGGAAGTTGTTGGTAGTGTGTAAAATACGAAGGGCTTTTTCCCATTCGTTGCGATACACGGCGTCATTAAAATCAGGAATCATATTCCCCAACGGACAACCACTGTGACAAAACGGAACACCACAGTCCATGCAGCGTGCGCCTTGTTCTTGTAGCGTTTCTTCACTAGGAGTTACCGTAAACTCTTTGTAATTCTTAACGCGGTCTTGAACAGCTACATTCTGTTCGTTTACGCGCTCGTGCTCCATAAATCCTCTTAACTTTCCCATAATTATGCTTTTTGTTCTTGCGCCATGCGTTCAAGAGCTGCTTTATAATCGGTAGGCATTACCTTAATAAAGTGCTTCTGTGTTGTTTTCCAATTTTTCAATAAGTCAGTCCCTAGTGGGCTTCCCGTATACTTGACGTGATTTTGAATTAAGTTTTGGACGTGGGCGATATCTTTATCGGTCAAGTCTTCTAATCCAATCATTTCCATGTTGAAGTTGCGATCATCAAAAATGCCGTCTTCAGCATAAATATAAGCGATTCCACCACTCATACCTGCAGCAAAGTTACGTCCTATCTTTCCTAAGATAACAGCTTCACCACCAGTCATGTATTCGCAACCGTGGTCGCCTATGCCTTCAACAACAGCCGTAGATCCTGAATTTCTTACACAGAAACGCTCTCCAGCAATTCCGTTGATGTAAGCCTCACCGGCTGTAGCTCCATAAAGCGCTACGTTTCCAATGATGATATTTTCCTCTGGCTTAAAGGTGGCAGTTTCAGGTACTTTGGCTACCAGCCTTGCACCGGACAATCCTTTGCCAAAATAGTCATTGGCATTTCCAGTCACTTCCATATGAAGTCCTTTGGTTGCAAAACAACCAAAACTCTGACCCGCAGCACCAGTAAATAATAGGTTTAGCGTGTCTGCTGGAAGTCCATCGCGTCCGTGTGCTTTTGAAATTTCATTACTCAATAGGGCACCTACACTACGATCTGTATTCTTAATGGCAAACGATAGGGTTTGTGCTTCTTTTTTGATGATGGCTTTCTGCGCCTTTGAAACAATATCCACGTCAAGTACATTGTCAAGGCCGTGGTCTTGTTTGCTTACGTTGCGAACGGGTACGTTATCGCCAACTTCAGGCTTATATAAAATAGCTGATAGATCAATCCCTTGTGCTTTGTAATGGTCAATGGCCGTATTCATGTTGAGCTTTTGGCTTTGCCCAACCATTTCATCAATAGATCTGAACCCAAGTTCGGCCATGATAGCGCGCAACTCTTCTGCAACATAGTGCATAAAGTTAATGACATGCTCTGGCTTTCCTTTAAAGTTTTTACGAAGTTCAGGATCTTGTGTAGCGATACCTACGGGACAGGTATTGAGGTGACATGCACGCATCATAATACATCCAGAAGCTACTAGTGGAGCTGTGGAGAATCCAAATTCTTCAGCGCCTAGCAAACAAGCCACGGCTACGTCTCGTCCTGTTTTCATTTGACCGTCACACTCCATCACAATACGACCACGAAGGTCGTTCATCACTAAGGTTTGCTGTGCTTCAGCAATTCCCAACTCCCATGGCAATCCAGCATGTTTGAGCGATGTGAGTGGCGATGCACCCGTTCCGCCGTCAAATCCAGATATCAATACCACATCTGCTTTTGCTTTTGCAACTCCAGCCGCAATGGTACCAACGCCTACTTCAGAAACCAGCTTCACATTGATGCGGGCTTCTCTGTTTGCGTTTTTAAGGTCGTAAATCAATTGCGCTAAATCCTCAATAGAATATATATCGTGGTGAGGTGGTGGAGAAATCAAACCAACATAGGGTGTTGAATTTCGTACTGATGCAATGTAGGGGTTTACTTTTGGCCCAGGCAGCTGTCCGCCTTCTCCAGGCTTGGCACCTTGCGCCATTTTAATTTGAATTTCTCGCGCATTAGTCAAGTAATGCGAAGAGACACCAAATCGCCCAGAGGCAACTTGTTTAATGGCAGAATTACGCCATTCCCCGTCTTCATCACGTGTAAAGCGTCTTGGATCTTCACCGCCTTCTCCCGAATTGCTTTTTCCGCCAATGCGGTTCATGGCCTTGGCCAAGTTTTCGTGTGCTTCTTCACTTATAGACCCCAAAGACATGGCGCCTGTTTTAAAGCGCTTCACGATATTGTTCCAGGGTTCTACTTCCTCAATTGGAATAGGATCTAAATCGGTAAATTCAAACATACCTCGCAACGTCATCAATTGCTTGGTTTGGTCGTTAACAAGTTTGGAATATTCCTCGAAAGTGTCATAGCTTCCTTTACTTGTGGCTAGTTGTAGTTTGGCAATACTGGCGGGATTCAGCATATGAGCTTCCCCATTACGTCGCCATCGATAGCTACCACCAATTTCTAGGTCAATACCTTCGCCTGCCGTCTTTTCGCCAAAGGCAAATTCATGACGTTTTGCAATTTCTTGCTCTACTTCTTTTAGTCCAATTCCCTCAATGCGTGTAGCCGTATTGCAGAAATAAGTATCGACAAACTTTTTACTTAGGCCTAGGGCTTCAAAAATTTGTGCGCCTCTATACGAGTGAAGGGTTGAAATACCAATTTTGTTCATGATTTTGACAAGACCTTTTGCAATGGCTTTGTTAAAATTGGCAATGGCATTTTCAGCAGAAAGCCCTTTGATAGCTCCTTTTTCAACTTGGTAGTCAATGATTTCATTAACCATATATGGATTGATGGCACTAGCGCCATATCCAAACAAGGAGGCAAAATGATGTGGTTCACGTGGCTCGGCAGATTCAATGATGATCCCAAACTTAGATCGCAAGCTGTGTTTCATCATGCCGTGGTGCACAAATGCGCAGGCGAGTAGCATGGGCATGGGCGCCATATCTTTGTTAATTCCACGATCGGAGAGTATGATGATGTTTGCACCACCCTCAACTTCTTTTTTAACTTGTTTTAATACGTCTTCGAGTGCGCGTTCAAGCCCGTTGTTGCCTTCATTGGCCTTGTACAATGCATTGACCGATTTAGACTTAAAGTCATCATGCTCAATAAACTTGATTTTGTCAAGGTCTTCGTTAGAGATGATGGGGTTTTGAATGTTCAGTTTTTTCGCGTGAGCAGGGATAACATCAAAAATATTAGCATCACTTCCTACAGACATGGAGGTGTCTGTTACAATTTCTTCACGAATTCCATCAAGTGGTGGGTTAGTTACCTGAGCAAAAAGCTGTTTGAAGTAGTTGTATAGCAATTGTGGCTTATGCGATAACACAGCAAGTGGTGTATCTGTTCCCATTGAGCCTATGGCCTCTTTCCCCAAGGTACTCATGGGCGTAATTAGGGTTTTGATATCTTCCTCGGTATACCCAAAGGCTTGCAGTCTTTTGATAAAAGGCTCAGCTTCAACTGGCGTTTTATTTCCTGTGTAAGGAACCTCTTTAAGTGGAAGTAAGTTTTCTTTTAGCCAATCTCCGTAGGGGTGTTTGGCAGAAATTTTTTCTTTCACCTCGCGGTCTTCAATAATGCGTCCTTCTTCCATGTCTACTAAAAACATTCTTCCAGGCTCTAAACGACCGTGAAGGGAAACATTGGCAGGGTCAATATCAATTACCCCTGTTTCAGAAGACATAACTACATAACCGTCTTTGGTTACTGTGTATCTTGATGGGCGCAATCCGTTTCGGTCTAGTAACGCACCAATGAATTTTCCATCCGTAAATGGAACACTTGCGGGTCCGTCCCACGGCTCCATAATACAAGCATTATAGGCGTAGAAATCTTTTTTGGCAGGATCCATAGATTGGTGCTTTTCCCATGCTTCGGGAACGAGCATCATCATCACTTCTGGAAGTGAGCGACCAGAATGTAATAACAACTCAACCACCATATCCATAGAGGAGGAATCAGACTTTCCAGGCAGTACAATAGGAGTAATGTGCGCCATATCGTCTCCAAAAAATTCGTTTGCAAAGAGTTCTTCACGCGCCTTCATGCGGATAACATTGCCTCGGTAAGTGTTGATTTCGCCGTTGTGGCACATATAGCGGAATGGCTGTGCTAAATCCCAAGTAGGGAAGGTGTTTGTAGAAAAACGCTGGTGCACAAGTGCCAGACGTGTTACCACACGTGGATCTTTAAGGTCTAGGTAAAAGCCCTCTATGTCTTCGGGCATTAGCAACCCTTTGTAAATAACCGTTCTCGTTGAGAAGCTAGGAAGATAAAAGTAAGAGCTTTGCGACATCTTGCTTCCGAAAATGCGGTGTTCTGCACGCTTTCTTGCGATAAAAGCTTTGGTGTTGAGTTGGTCTTCAGTGAGTTTTCCTGTAGCGTCTTCAACAAAAACTTGTTTGATGTTTGGTAAGGTTTGTGCTGCAATACGCCCTACAACATCATAATTTGTAGGTACATCACGCCACCCAATAACAGCTAGATTTTGACGCGCTAATTCTTCTTCAAATACCTCAATACAATGGGTGCGTTGGTTCATTTTTTGGGGAAGGAAAACCATACCAAGCGCATATTTTTTTGATTCAGGGAGTTCAAAAGCCAATACATCGCTTAAAAAATCGTGTGGTATGTCTATAAGTATACCAGCTCCATCACCCGTTTTACCATCTGCACTTACAGCGCCACGGTGTTCGAGCTTTACCAAAATATCTAGCGCTTTGTGTATGATATCGTTGGTTCTTTCGCCCTTAAGACTGCAAATAAAACCAGCACCACAATTGTCGTGCTCGTTTTCTGGATGGTATAAACCTTGTGGGATGGGTAACATAAATCAATTTTTCTCAAATATAACGGCTACGTATAGTTTTTGTAAAAGACATGGTGGTCTAATGACAGCCCAATACTACTTTCACAAAATTTGACTTAAAAATTGTGAAATCGCAAAAATAGACAGCGTAAAATTAGTATTAATGGAATATAAAATACAGTTTGAAACTACCCCCTATTTTTATAGGGTTATATTTACAATAACTAATCATTATAGTAGATACACCCCATTATTATGGAGGTGCAAATATATAAAATTATCATTTTTAGTAATATTTGTTCATTTCAGCTAATATAAATTGCGCTTTTTATTGTTTTTTTTTGGCCATTTACATTGCTATATTTGTTTTTGACTTAATACCAAACAAACCTTTATGGAAACCCTAATATTACTTGTGTTTTTTCTGGGCTATTTAGCCATTACCCTGGAGCATAATTTAAAGATTGACAAACTGATACCTGCACTTGCCATGATGGCTATTTTATGGGCAATCATTTCTTTGACTCACATGCCTGTCTTTGATATAGACACCATCTCAAGGAGTTTACACGAAACACACATTGAAGAAATATTACTGCATCATCTAGGAAAGACAGCTGAAATCTTGGTTTTCTTACTCGGTGCCATGACCATAGTCGAAATCATTGACTACTATGACGGCTTTGCCACCATAAAGGGCTTTATCCGGACAAATGTAAAAGTGAAACTACTCTGGATATTTTCCATATTGGCGTTTATTCTATCTGCCATAATCGACAACCTTACTGCAACAATCGTTCTAATAACCATATTGCAAAAAGTGATTCAAGACCGCAACACACGACTGTGGTTTGCCGGGCTTATCATTGTTGCTGCAAATGCGGGTGGGGCTTGGTCCCCCATTGGTGACGTTACCACAACCATGCTTTGGATTGGCAAAAAAGTGAGTACACCAGAACTGATTAAATACCTATTTATTCCCTCTGTGGTATGTATGCTAGTACCAACGCTAATTGCCAGTAGATATAAGGTTTTTCAGGGCAGTATTCAAAGTAAGGAAACGGGCGAGATAAAAAAATCACCTTATGGCTCAAGAATGCTTTACTTAGGTTTGGGATCTATTTTGTTTGTTCCATTTTTTAAGCAAATTACACACCTTCCTCCTTATGTAGGCATGATGTTATCTTTGGCGGTAGTTGCAGCTTTTGCCGAGTTGTACAGTAGTGCCAAATTTTCACTTTCAAACATTGACGAAACAGCTGATGATCACGCCATACATAGTCCTGTTCATGCAGCTTTGACAAAAATTGAATTACCGAGTATCTTATTTTTTCTAGGAATACTGATGGCCGTGGGCGCCTTAGAATCTTTAGGCCTTCTGTTCAATTTTGCTGGCGAACTCACACAAGCTATTCCGAATATGGATATTGTCGTTTCCCTTTTTGGCGCAATATCTGCCGTAATAGACAATGTGCCACTTGTAGCTGCCAGTATGGGGATGTTTTCCCAAGGCCCAGATGATCCAATATGGCATGCCATTGCTTTTGCTGCTGGAACTGGTGGAAGTATGTTGGTGTTTGGATCTGCAGCTGGTGTTGTTGCTATGGGTATGGAAAAAATTAATTTTTTCTGGTACTTTAAAAAGATTTCCATACTAGCATTTGTAGGCTTTTTAACGGGGTATTTAACCTTTATGTTGATGCGTGACTTTATTTTAATTTAGTGGATTATGCGTCCGCTATAAAATGGTTATTTGCACAACTGCCCATGTATCAGCGGACGGGAAAAGCTGCCCTTAACCCCAGCTTAGACGGCATTTCTAAGCTTGCGAGGCATCTCGACAACCCCCACCATAAATTTAAAAGCATACATGTTGCTGGGACTAATGGCAAAGGTTCTTCGTCACATATGCTTGCTTCCATTTTACAAGAAGCAGGTTATAACGTGGGGCTATATACCTCACCACACTTAAAGGACTTCAGAGAACGTATCCGCATAAATGGTTTGCCAATTGATCAAGCTTATGTGCTTGATTTTGTTGTTTCCAACCGAAATTTCTTCGAACAAGAGGCTTTTTCTTTTTTTGAAATGACCGTCGGACTTGCCTTTGATTATTTTGCCTCCCAAGAGGTAGATATAGCCGTTATTGAGGTTGGTTTAGGTGGTCGTTTAGACGCTACCAACATCATTACCCCAGAAGTTTGTCTTATTACCAATATAGCCTTGGACCACCAATATTTCTTAGGCGATACCAGAGCTGCCATAGCCAAAGAAAAGGGCGGTATCATAAAGCCTAATACTCCCGTAGTTCTGGGTGAAAAAGATGATGAAACCTTTGCTGTTTTTGACTCTATTGCCAAACAACAGGATGCAGGACTATGCGTAGCAGATCAATATGCTTATACGACTGATTTACTAGGAGATTATCAGCAAAAAAACATCAATGGAGTAGTTTCTACGCTGAAAAAATGCACTTCTTTCACTGTTACAGACAATCATATCCGCAATGGTTTACTGCGTGTTCGCAAGCATACGGGCATTCGTGGACGATGGGAAGTTTTGGGAAACAAGCCTACTGTAATTGCAGATGTTGCCCATAATATAGCGGGGTTAGAAGTTGTTTTAGAGCAACTAAGATCTCTCGAATACGATACCCTTCATGTTGTTTTTGGCATGGTAAACGACAAGGATGTAGAACACATAATGGCGCTTTTACCCAATGATGCCACGTATTATTTGTGCGCAGCAGCAGTTCCTAGGGCCTTAGATGTATCCAGTCTGTCGAAGTATTTTAGCAAGTATAACTACACATTTACTTCTTATGAAAGCGTAAAACACGCCTATGATACGGCTTTAAACAGTGCAAAATCCGATGATGTTGTTTTTATAGGGGGCAGCCTATTTGTGGTTTCTGAAATATTACCCTAAAAAAATAAAATGAACATGGTTTGGTACGCCTCTTATTTTATATATTTGCACCCCCCGGGCGCTTAGCTCAGTTGGTTCAGAGCACCTCGTTTACACCGAGGGGGTCGGGGGTTCGAATCCCTCAGCGCCCACATCAAACATAATCCCGATGCATTGCATCGGGATTTTTTGTTTTCAGCAGCTTGATTTTTACAAGCTGCCAATCGTAGTTTTATTTCAGGCCACTGACTACTGTCTTTTACTATTTAATATCTTTACAGTTCATTATTTATGAATAAAGCAAGAAGTCTATGTGTGGAATTGTTGGATATATTGGTCATCGGGATGCATACCCTATTATTGTTAAAGGCTTAAAGCGTCTTGAATACAGGGGATATGACAGTGCTGGCGTTGCACTTTTTAACGACTCCAACGTTGTTGTGAAGACCAAGGGTAAGGTTTTAGATTTGGAGCAGCTTGCTGCTACGCATTCCACCAAGGGCAAATCCTTAGGAATGGGGCATACCCGTTGGGCCACGCATGGCATTCCTTCTGACTTAAATTCACATCCACATCTTTCTAATTCTGGTAAAATAGCTATTGTTCACAATGGTATTATTGAAAATTATGCATCGCTTAAGAAAATGCTGTCAGATAATGGTTTTCATTTTAAGTCAGATACCGACACGGAAGTACTTGTAAATCTTATTGAGTTTATCAAAATCAACCAGAAGGTTAAGATTGGTAAGGCCGTTCAAATTGCCCTTTCTCAAGTGGTGGGTGCCTATGCCATTGCAGTTGTTGACGTTGATCGTTCAGACGAAATAGTGGTTGCTAAGCTGGGTAGTCCATTGGCAATCGGAATAGGTAAGGATGAATATTTTATTGCCTCCGATGCCTCTCCTTTTATTGAGTACACCAAACGCACCATATACTTAGACGATAACGAAATGGCAGTCATCTCTAGAAGAAAAGGGTTTAAAATGTATTCCATCATAAGTGATAAGTTGATTACCCCCACTATTCAAGACATAAAGTTGTCCTTAGAAACTATCGAAAAGGGAGGCTATGATTATTTTATGTTGAAAGAAATACACGAGCAACCCCGCGCCATAACCGATACTTTTAGGGGGCGATTGCTGGTAGACGAGCAGCAAATCAATATTTCTGGTATTGAACAAAACAGGGAGATATTTGAAAACGCAAACCGTATTACCATTGTGGCATGTGGAACTTCATGGCATGCTGGTCTGGTAGCAGAATATTTATTTGAAGATGCCGCACGTATCCTTGTTGAGGTGGAGTATGCTTCTGAATTTCGCTATCGCAAACCCGTTATCAATAAAGGAGACATTGTCATTGCCATTTCACAATCTGGCGAAACGGCCGATACGCTTGCTGCCATAAAGCTTGCCAAAGAAAATGGTGCTTTTGTGTTTGGTATTTGTAATGTGGTCGGTTCTTCTATTGCCAGAGCTTCGGATGCGGGTGCTTACACACACGCGGGTCCTGAAATAGGCGTGGCCTCTACCAAGGCCTTTACTACTCAGCTCACAGTGATTATCATGATGGGGCTGCGTTTGGGACAACTTAAGGGTACGATTGGAAAAGCAGATTTTGAACGTGTTGCCAAACAATTAGCTGCACTGCCAAAATTGATAGAGGATGTGTTGGCCTACGACAAACAAATTGAAAAAATTGCCCGTGAATACAAGGATGCATCTAATTTTTTGTATTTGGGTAGGGGGTATAATTTTCCCGCTGCGCTTGAGGGCGCGTTAAAGCTTAAAGAGATTTCTTATATCCACGCTGAAGGTTATCCCGCCGCTGAAATGAAGCATGGACCAATTGCTCTAATCGACGAAAATATGCCTGTGGTGGTTATCGCGACCAACAAGGGGCATTATGAAAAGATTGTTAGTAATGTACAAGAGATAAAATCGCGTAGCGCCAACATCATTTCAATTGTTACCAAAGGCGATGAAAGTGTTAAGTTGCTTTCAGACCATGTTGTTGAAATCCCAGAAGTTACAGAGGCTCTAGTGCCCATACTTGCTTCCATTCCATTGCAGTTGCTTTCATATCATATTGCCATTATGCGCGGTTGTGACGTTGATCAACCCCGAAACTTGGCAAAGTCGGTTACTGTTGAGTAGCTAACTACTTGATTATCAAGTACTTAAGTCGATTTCTGAACCTTCTATTTTTTAAATAAATTGTACATTAGAAGTACAAAAAACACGATAACACAGGTGTAAGTTATTATATCTATTATCACATGTTCAATCAAACCTTCAAGAAAGTAACCGTTTATAATTACGATAAACATACACAAGGACATGATCTTTCCAATCCCTTTTGGTTCACTCCCAAGTCCTAATAATTCCCAGTATTTCATATATTAATAACTCAGTTCTGTTTTAGGAATTTAAGTTTCTTTTGGTCTTGTAGTTTTGATAGGTGTTTATAGTATTAATTAAGTTACCTACTTTTAAAGTTGAGTCGATTTCACTTAATTGTTCATTAAGTTGTTTATTAGATTCTTCAGTTATATAATTAAGTTCCCCAATTGCATTTGTTATCTTATCACCCATTCTACTTACTTCATACATCAGATCTTTTAACCCGTCTCCTATATTTGTGAGTTTTTGTGACACATCCTTTTCATGTTTTGAATCAAACATATTTAGAGTATCAAACATTTCATGGATTTCATAAAATGTAATCATATCATCTTCCACTAAAGATACAATCATGTTTAATGAGTTAAATAGAATAAGATTATAAGTATGAATCTCATCCTTTAATATCTCAACATATCTATTTAATACTTCTTGATTTGGTGTGTCTTTTATGGAATTGAATATGGATTGAATATTTCCTTTTTTAGTTTTTAAATAAGATGATATTTTAACAAATTGTTGAACGTAGTTTCTATCTATCTCTACAATACTCTTTTGATGTTTTTTAAGTAATGTGTTAAAATCATTACCTTCAACTACATCAACTTCACCGTTACCATCTTTATCTAATTCACTTAATACATTGGTTTGTGAGACTTGTAGTTCTTTGAGTCTTTGTTCTTCTTTTTCCTTAGTAATTTCATTTTCTTTTTTTCTCTGATTTGATATTTCTTTTAATGAATCCTCAAGATTCAAAATAAAATCAATGTAAGTCTTTAATAGATTTTGGTCTTTTTCTATCCATAATTTGTTATCTGTATTAAAAAAGAAATTTTGTTTTTGAATAATAAATTTTCTTGAGAAACTTCTCTTATTAAACCCTGATTCATATTTCACACCAAATAAACCTCTCTTTTTAACACTTTCTCTAACAAATAAACAATGTCTCAAGTCTGAACATATGTCCATATTTCCATTGATACTTTTATATAAAATTCCTGAAAAAATATTATGTACATCACACTCAAATAATTCTTTATTTTCGGAATAAAACAATTTTAATAAATTATTTAAATCTTCTTGAGTTATAAATTTTTCTTCATCAATAAAATCTTCACTCCAATTGTTCATCGTATATGTTTAATTTGACATCTAAATTTAAAATTTTTATTCTATCTATAAAAACAATAAATCAATATTCTTTATTTACTTATTTTGTCTTGGAAAAAAGTATATACCATTGACATACTAAATTTATCGACGAATATATATTATAATATCTTTTACAGTAGGTTTAAACTCTCGATTTATTCTCTTTTCTCTAATCTTCCCTTTCTTGTATATTGAATAGATATAGTTGTGTCTGAGGATTGAATCTGTTCTTATAGACCTATAACCTTTCTCATATAATATGTAACTAATTCTTTTGTATCCATATCCTTCAACCTCTTTAAGTCGTTTGATTTCATCGAAAAGTTTTTGTTGGTATCCCGTGTAATTCTTAGTTTTGGTAAGTGTTGAAGTTTTAATAGATATGGTGAAGGTCATCATGATTGAACTGTATGAAACTTCCCTTTTAAACCAATCCGTTACGGTAGAGTGAATGTTTCCAACACAAACATTTGAACTATTTAAATTAGAAAGGGAGATTTGAGTTCTCCCCATCTTTACTCTGTATGGGTTACCCCATTTATCCCATTTCATTTTACTATTTGAATTCTTAACATACTCAATTCCATCATCAACTAATGGAAATCTGAAGTCGATTTTCTGGTTATATCAGAAATAATTACATATGTTTGAGTTGATTTTAATATAAATTTTTATGAAAAGATTATTTTTTTTGACTGTAATTATCATGACTTTTTCTAATTCGTATGGTCAAGGTTTTTCTTTTGAATGTGGTGGTTATTCATTTGAAGTATATGAAGACGAAACTCCTTTAAAATTTAACTTCAAATCTGGTGACGATATTGATTATGATTACAGAGGAAGAGTTGAAAGTATAGGAGATATTGATATTGACTATGACTATAGAGGAAGAGTTGAAAGTATAGGTAATGTAGAAATTGACTACGATTATAAAGGAAGAATTAAAAGTATAGGGGGGATGGAAATTAAATACGATTATAAAGGAAGATTTACTGGATCGTCTGGTAATATTGGTTGTCGTTTCTAGTTTTTGGATTTTTTTTAAGAATTAATTTTGAAGTTGAACCATCTGAATATCAAAATCTGAGTATTCTTTTACCACAGGTTGGTTCAAAATCCTTTGTTTTTTCTCTATTTTCTTCCAAATAACAGAGATTAACGAAGGATAAAACTCTTTCCCCGTAGAACTTTTATATCCTAATCTATTGAGTTCTTTTGATATTCTTCTGTATCCTAAACCATCGTTTTTAAGTTTTAGAATTTTATCATGTGTTTTTTGATGAGAATTATCTAACTTTCTTCTGTAAACAAATTGGTGAGTGAGAACATTAGATTTAAATATGAGAAATGGTGTTTGTGTTGGAATCGTTAAGTCTGTTACGGTAGAGTAGTAACTATTTAAGAGAATATCAGCTTAAAATACGCGCACAAAATCAGCATGTTTTCATTAAAATGGGCACCCGCTTTTTTCATCTCTCGGGTGTAATAAGCTTGGTGTACTTTTCTCCAGTATGCTAGACTTCTATCTCCTTCACCTTCAGCATAGGCAAATGCTTCTCCAACATCTTTAAAGCGTATTTGCTCTAATTTTGTAACTTCAATAATGGCTTTTGCACCACCATGCCAATCGGTTACGATAAATAAAGTGCCAACTTTGGGCATGGGTTCATTGTGGTATTCGTACCACCACATAGAGGGCGCAGTAGCTTGTTTTATGTTCTGTACCACCAACTCAGCAAACGTATTGGCATCGTGTTCATTGTCACAAAAATAAAAGTGATTTGGGATTGAGCTGTTCTTGTATTGGCGATGCTGCCGAACAAAGCGATTCCAAAGATTATGCACAGAAGGGTTAGGTAAATCCACAGCCTAAAATTACATATTTCATCATAAGATTGTATCTTCCCCCTATGCAACCCAAAACGCCTTCACAATTTTCTGTATACACTGCTTTTTTACAGCAATCCTGTGGACTGACTTTTGAAGATTATACCCGTCTTCATCAATGGAGTATTGAAAATCAAACTGCCTTTTGGGAAAGTATTGCCCATTTTTTCAATGTAGATTTTGACATCCCCTATGCAGCGATTTATGTTCCAGCGATCCCATTTTGGAAGACAAAATGGTTCACAGGTGCAAAACTTAGCTATGCCCACCATATCTTTCGTAATGCCACACCCAAGCAGCCCGCTATCATCTATCAAAGCGAGACCACTGACACGGTTGAAATCAGCTGGGCGCAACTTATTGCGAAGACCTATTCCCTGCAACAGCAGCTTATAGCCCTTGGTGTTACCAAAGGGGATGTTGTCGTATGTTATGGCATTAACAGCCCAGAAACGGTTGCCGCTTTCTTAGCTGCTAATGCCTTAGGCGCAGTATGGTCTTCCTGTTCTCCCGACTTTGGTACCGATGCGGTCTGTGATCGCTTTGCTCAGTTAGCTCCTAAAGTGTTGTTTGCCCATCAACAATACAGCTATGGCGGAAAAGCTTTTGATGTTGAAGCAAAAATCAAAACCATCTGCGATTCCATAAGCTCTATTGAAAACACGGTGTTATTGGACGACCATAAAGATTTTGACGATGACTTTGTAGCCATTGATCAAATACATGTTGAGGCGGTTTCTTTTTCAGACCCCATGTGGGTTTTATTTTCATCTGGGACTACTGGAAAACCTAAAGCCATTGTTCACGGTGCAGGACATATGCTTTTGGAGCATCTAAAGGCGTTGGCATTGCACCAAAATGTATCCAAAGGGGATCGGTATTTTTGGTATTCTACCACTGGCTGGATGATGTGGAATTATGGATTGGGCAGTTTGCTTTGTGGTGCAACGCTATGTTTATATTCGGGTGCACCTAGCTTTCCCACGAAAGACAGGTTATGGCAGTTTGCACATCAAGCTAAAATGAATCACTTTGGTGGGGGCGCGGTCTATTTTCAAGATCAAGTGGCTTCTCCAAGCACATTCGTTAAGCAAACAGCTTTTTCTTTTCTCAAGACAATTGGCTCAACTGGCTCTCCTATGTCAGCAGCCGTATGTCGCGAATTGCAAGCGCTTTTTCCCTCAGCGCAGGTGATTTCTCTCAGTGGAGGTACAGATGTATGCACAGCTTTTGTGGGCGGTCATCCCGACTTGCCCGTTATCCCAGGAGAAATTCAATGCAAAATGTTAGGTGCTGCCGTTGAGGTGTGGGATGCTGAGGGGAACGCATTAACTGAAAAGGCAGGTGAATTGGTGCTTACCCAAGCTTTTTTATCAATGCCTATTTATTTGCTCAATGACTCTGAATATAAACGGTATGCTGCCAGTTATTTTTCCAAATTTAAATCGGTTTGGCATCATGGCGACTGGGCAATGGAAACAAAAAATGGGGGTATTATTATTTATGGACGTTCGGATGCTACACTAAACCGTTCAGGTGTACGTATTGGCACTTCTGAGTTGTATAACGCACTTTCGCATCTTAAAGCCGTTGAAGATGCTTTGGTGGTACATGTGCAAAACGCACATCAGGATCAGTTGCTCCTTTTTGTACAAGCATCAAAAGTGATAGATGCCGATGCAGTAAAGCAGCATATCAGAAAAAGTTGTTCGCCTAGGCATGTTCCTGATGTTGTTTATGTGATCCCTGAGATTCCATACACGATTAGTGGAAAAAAAATAGAAATACCCATAAAACGCCTGCTACAAGGTGAAAAACTCGAGGATGTAGTTTCTTTGGATACGTTGAGAAATCCAAATGCCCTGCAATGGTTCTTAAAACAATTTTGCTAAATATATTTGAATGATTTAATTGGTAAAAACAATATGGTCGAAGCTTTAAAAAATATTGTGGGATTGCAACATGTGTTGCACGATGGTGCTGAAAAAGCACGCTTTTCACATATATGGGCTACTGACATTCCTTTGACAGCCAAAGGAGTTATTTTCCCACAAACTACAGAACACGTCTCGGAAGTATTAAAACTCTTTAATTCGCATGGTGAAGAGGTGGTTATACATGGCGGTTTGACAAATTTGGTTGGCGGTACCCAAGCCACGTCTAATCAATGGGTTTTGTCGTTAGAAAAAATGAATAGTATTGAGGAAATAGACGAATCAGCCAGAACCATAACCGTCCAATCGGGTGTTGTTTTGGAGCAACTTATTGAAGCGGCGGCACAAAAAAATCTTTTTTTACCCTTGAATTTTGGTGCAAAAGGCTCTGCTCAAATTGGGGGTGTAATTTCTACAAATGCTGGTGGAATGCGTGTGTTCAAGTACGGTATGACACGGACATTTGTTTTGGGCTTAGAAGTGGTGTTGCCCACAGGGACGATTATCTCATCGTTAAAAAAAATCATAAAAGACAACTCAGGATATGACCTTAAACAGCTATTTATAGGCGCTGAAGGAACTTTAGGTGTCATTACTAAAGCCTGCTTGCGGCTATATGAACAACCAACCTCTCGTCATGCAGCTCTAGTGGGGGTGCAAAGCTTCCAAGAGGTGATTTCATTACTTCGGTTGATGGATAAAAGTTGCTCTGGAAATTTGAGTAGCTTTGAGTTGATGTGGAACGCCACATATTGTGTTGCTACAAGCGCAGCAACTGCACAAAAGCCACTACTTCCTCAGACCTATCCATATTATGTTTTTATTGAAAGCTTGGGTAACGATTTGACAGGTGACTATGCTTTATTTGAGGATGGATTGACGCGTGCTGCCGAAAAAGAAATAGTGCTTGACGCTGTCATAGCACAGTCAAAGCGAGAAGTGGAAAAGTTGTGGAGTATAAGAGAGGATACGCACATACTAAGACAATCTTTTGTTGCCACCCAGCATTTTGACATTAGTTTGCCCATTGGCGTAATGGACCACGAAGTGGCTTCCATAGTGGCTGATTTAGAAGCATTTCCTTTTGTAACACGTGTTTTGCCTTTTGGACACATAGCCGATGGCAACATTCATTTAATAGTGGGTAAAAAGGATACTACACAGGAGAACTCGAAAAAAATCAATGCTGTTGTTTATCGAAATCTAAAAAAACATTTAGGTTCTGTTTCTGCTGAACACGGGATTGGATTAGATAAAAAGGATTATTTATACACATCAAAAATCAGTCAAGAAATTGCTTTAATGAGGACCTTAAAACAAACCCTTGACCCAAAAAACATTCTTAATCCGAATCTAATTTTTTAGTTACGGATTGTTTGTTTTTGAAAGGTGCTCTCAAAAATTTTATTAGCACTGTTCACTTCAAAGCCATCTCTACGATGGATGCTTGAAATTTCTTCCTCAGCCAAGTGTGTGAACTCTGGCAGTACTGCGCGTTCAGCAAATTCCACATAGCTCCCTGCTATTTTGTGTTTTTCGCCGTCTGCAAATGTGCTGGTTATCATTTGAGCAACTGTGCTGCTTTGGCGTAATAATTTATCAGCACTTGTTTTTATTTCACCTCCAGCATTATTTAGTCGAACACCCAAAGATTTTAATAAAGTATTGAAAGCTTCTAGTTTGTTATATGGTTTGGGTAACGCATGCACGCTAATGCTATAGTGGTTTAAATAATATCTGTTATACAATACCCATGCGCCATATTCACTAGTTGACAAAACGGTGTTATAGTCGCGCCATGTTGGAAGTTTCCAAAGTGGATGATGCAAAAATTGGACTAGGGCATTTGGGTCATTAAAGTCAATATCGTCTAGGGGGTCATGTGTAATGTTGTGGGTGTATTTTTTAAGTATATCAGCAATGTGACATGGAAAAGGATACTGAATTTTATAATGTGGCTTGGACATATCATAGCCAACAACATTGAAAAGTTCATTGAGCAGTAGACCAACTAAAGTGCCTACTTCACCAAGACCTAAAACAGCAATTTTGTTCATTTTGAAATAAAATAACGTTATTTTGTTTCAAATATAACAAATTAAAATACCTTCAAAAAGGACGTGCTTAGAAAATATCCAGCTTGATTAACAGTAAAAATATTGTGAATAGTTCTTACTTTCCGGAGAAAATATCTTGCATAAAGGTTTCTTGCTCTTCCGCAAGTTCTTTATCCACCAAGATACGACCACTGTGCTCGTCAGTGATGATTTTTTTACGTGCTGCAATTTCCATTTGAACTTGCGGTGGAATGGTAAAGAATGAACCGCCTGAAGCACCACGCTCAACAGAAACTATCGCTAAGCCATTTTTAACAGACGCGCGTATGCGTTGGTAAGCATTTACAAGTCTTTCGTCTGCTTTCTTTTCGTACTCCTTGGATTTTTCGAGTAACAACTCTTCTTCCTTTTGTGTTTCCGCTAGAATGGCGTCAAGTTCATCTTTCTTGTGCTGTAGATGGTTTTTGCGCTCTTCCAGTTTGGTTGTTGTTTCGGTAACAGACTCGTTTTTTTGTTCAATCAAGGCTTTTAGTTGCTTGATTTGCTTTTCAGCTAGTTGAATTTCAAGTTCTTGATACTCAATCTCTTTTGTCAACGACTCATAGGCACGGTTGTTTCGTACATTCTTTTGTTGCTCGTTGTATTTTTTGATGAGCTCTTTTGAAGTTTCAATACCCAACTTTTTAGCTTTGATTTCGTCTTCATAGGCAGTAACCTCAATACCCAGATTGCTTAATCTTTTATCAAGACCTGCAACTTCTGCATCCAAATCTTCTACCTCTAAAGGCAATTCACCACGTACATTTCGTATTTCGTCTATACGTGTATCAACCAGTTGTAGGTTGTAAAGTGCTCTTAGTTTTTCCTCGATAGTTGTTTCAACTTTCTTTTTTGCCATAGTTTAGAAGTAATGAACAGGATTGGTGTCCGTTTTTGATGAAATGAACGCAAAATTAGGGAAATTTTTGTTAAGATGCTCCATAATTGTTGTTTTGGTGAATTGCTCACTTTCATAGTGCCCAACATCAACCAACAAACAGCTTGCTTCAGCCCTGAAAAAATCGTGGTATTTAAGGTCAGCGGTGATGTAGGCATCTGCGCCCTGTGCCATGGCACTTTCAATAGCAAAACTTCCTGAGCCGCCTAGTATGGCCACTCGCTTGATGTGTTTACCCAAAAGTGCACTATGTCTTAAAACGGGTGTGCCTAAAATCGCTTTTAGCTCTTTTAAAAAATCGGATTCCTGCTTGCCTGTAGATAGGTCGCCAATACAACCCATTCCCAAATCAGATCTGCTGTTTTCCAGTGTTGTAATTTCATAGGCAACCGTTTCGTAGGGGTGCGCCTCCAACAATGCTTTGATGACCTTGCTGTGTAGGTGCTTGGGGAAAATCATGTGTAATTGAGTTTCCTCTGCAGTGTGGCGGGTTCCGTTTGTGCCAACAAAAGGTTTACTCCCTTCAAGTGGCTTAAAGCCACCTTCCCCCACAACGGTAAAGCTACATTCATCATAATGCCCCATAGCTCCTGCTCCTGCAGCAAATAAGGCTTCTTGCACCGCATTTAATTGTTTGTTGGGCACATAGGTGGTGAGTTTTTGTATGGTCCCTTTAGCAGGTTGAATAACGGCTCTATCCATCAGTCCCAATGCATTGGCCAGACCTGCGTTAACGCCGTTGAGTTGTACGTCTAGAGCAGTGTGTATGGCGTATATGCTTATGTCGTGCTTAATGGCTTTGGTGACAGCTCGAGAAACATAAGAGGCATCCGTAAGTTTTTTCAGCCCTTTAAAAATAATAGGGTGGAAGCATACCACGAGCTCACAATTTTCAGCAACGGCCTCATCAATCACTTCTTCAAGTGCATCGTGGGTTACCAGTACTTTTTTAACTTTCTGGGCATGGCTGCCTACCAAAAGCCCCACATTGTCGAAGTCTTCTGCATAGGCAAGTGGCGCCCATGTTTCCAAACAAGATGTTATTTCGCCTACTGTCATTGTTCCAAAGATAAAAGTTCTACTTTTGTTTTCATGGCAATTTGGAAAAAAGCGTTGTTTCCCTTTCAAATTTTATTTGCAGGAGCCGTTGTGCTTCGTAAAAAGCTTTATGCTACGGGGGTTATTTCACGCTATGTGGCACCCATTCCTACAATTGTGGTTGGGAATCTAGCTACTGGAGGCACAGGAAAAACGCCTATGGTCGACTTCTTGCTACGCCATTTCTCTCAAAAAAAGGAATTAGGCGTGTTGAGCCGTGGCTATGGACGCAAGTCCAAAGGATTTTTGGTTGTTCGTTCAACGGCCCCTTCTTCTGATGTTGGTGATGAGCCGTTGATGTTGGCTCAAAAGCACCCAAATGTATTTGTAGCTGTTTGTGAAAGCCGTCCAAGGGGAATTGTAAAAATGCTTGCCCAAAAACCTTCACTCGAAGCCATTTTTTTAGACGATGCGTTTCAACACCTGGCACTGCAACCGACTTTTAAAATAGTATTAACGACCTATACTAGGCCTTGGTTTTCTGACGCCTTACTTCCTGTTGGAAATTTGCGAGAACCTGCGACAGCAGCCCAGCAAGCCGATGTGGTGATCGTAACAAAATGTCCCACATCACTTGACGAAGAAACCAAAAACGCCTACAAAGCGAAATTGGGCATCGCACCACACCAAAACCTCTTTTTTACCACCTTGGAATACGGCACGCATGTTCGCGGCGCAGCAGAAATACCTTTAGATGAATTTATCAAAACTCCTTTTGTATTGCTTACGGGGATTGCTAACCCAAGCCCCTTGGTTGAGTTTTTAAAGCGCCAAGGCGCTGACTTCACACATTTGTCCTATCCCGATCATCATGATTTTAGTAAAAAAGAAATCGCATCCATAAAGGCCATGCAGCAGCCGATATTAACGACCGAAAAAGATGCAGTGCGCTTGGCTACATATACACTAGCGCAATGCCATACTATTGCAATAGGTGTTAGATTCTTAGATAATGAGGGCGCATTTTTAGAGCTAGTTCAATCTGCAATTGAAAATTAACTACTCAATATGCTTGTGCGCCTTGTAAGAAGACCGTACCAATGCGCCGCTTTCTACGTGGCGAAAGCCCATTTCTTTGCCCAATACCTCGTATTTCTTAAATTGTTCTGGGGTAATAAAATCAGCAACGGTCAAGTGTTTTTTGGACGGTTGCAAATACTGCCCAAGGGTAATGATGTCAACCTTTGCATTGCGTAAATCTTCCATAGAGGCAATGACCTCTTCTTCAGTTTCACCAAGACCTAGCATCAATCCAGATTTTGTGCGGTGTACGCCTTGTTCTTTGAGATATTTGAGTGCCTCTAAGCTTCTGTCGTATTTTGCTTGTATACGCACTTCGCGTGTAAGTCTGCGAACGGTTTCCATATTATGTGACACTACTTCTGGTGCAACTTCAACAATACGATCTAGTAAATCTGCTCTGCCCTGAAAATCGGGAATTAAGGTTTCAAGCGTAGTGTTGGGGTTCATCCTTCTAATGGCTTTTACCGTTTCGGTCCAAATGATGGTCCCTTGATCTGGCAAATCGTCACGGTCAACAGAAGTAATAACAGCATGCTTGATGCTCATAATCTTGATGGAACGCGCTACTTTTTCTGGTTCTGCCCAATCCACGGTATCGGGTCTTCCTGTTTGAACACCACAAAAACCGCAAGAACGCGTGCAGATGTTTCCTAATATCATAAATGTTGCTGTGCCTTCGCCCCAACATTCACCCATATTGGGACAACTTCCCGAAGTACAAATGGTATGCAACTCGTATTTGTCAACCAATCCGCGTAATTCCGTGTATTTCTTTCCTGTAGGAAGTTTGACTCTTAGCCATTTTGGCTTTGGAGTTCTTGCGGGCGCTTGCGTGGTGGTAGTTTCTGACATATAGCAATTTAGCCTACAAAATTACGAAACAGTTTCACTAATCAAAAAATTACGGACAAGTAAACTCCACTAAAGCCCAAAAGGAACAAAATACCCATTACGCTAGCCACTTTGAGCCACCGCTTAGGTTGGTGTGCTAAAGGGATGTGTTTACTGGTGACCAACCGCAAGTTTAAAGCTGCATAAAAGGGAGCAGTTATAAAGGAGAGTATGGTGGCAATTTTAACCAATAGTCTCATTTCAGAGGCTAAGAATACAAAAATCAAACAAGTGCCTAGTGTTAAAATCATTAGCCAACTTTGTTGTTTTTGTAAAACAGGTATTTTCAACAGCTTTGAGGTATGTGCCATTACTCTTGGCGAAGCATCTAGTGTGGTGAGTGTGGTGCTGATCATGGTGGTAAGGGCAGCTAATGCGATAACCACAAACCAACCACTGCCCATAAGCGAGGTGTAAAGCCCAATCAGCTGACCTGCAAATGAGGCACCATTTGGAGAAAAAGAAATACCTGCATCATACATTACCGTTGCACCAAGAACAATAAAACACAGACCTAAAATAAGGGTAACCAAATAGCCTATATTAAAATCAAAGAGCGAAGATTTTAAACTCGTTTCAGGGTTTATTTTTTTCTTCTCGATTGCCCAAAGCGAATGCCAAACCGAAATGTCCATAGGTCCGGGCATCCAACCCATAAAGGCAATCAGAAATGTCCATTCTAATGTGTTTTCTGGAAGGCGTTGTACGATGGAAAGTTCTGTGTTTTGACCCAAAGCAAATATCACGGCAACTAAGGTGCTAATACTTAAAACTAAAACAATGATTTTCATGCTTTTGTCCAACCATCCATAGCGACCGCGCCACAATACAGCAAAGCAAAAAAGG
>Ga0228666_1000489_pt1 | contig 22061 bp, 25 predicted proteins | sample 80DmetaG_FD_182702 | JGI IMG/M metagenome (GOLD analysis project Ga0228666, IMG submission 182702) | Seawater microbial communities from Monterey Bay, California, United States - 80D | ecosystem: Environmental > Aquatic > Marine > Coastal | place: USA: California | collected 2016-10-11 | reverse complement strand
CGATAATTCACTACAATATAATGAAAATGGATAATAATACTATATTGGAACAATATAATGAATTAAATACAGACCAAAAAAATCCAAGTAATCATAATCTTGTAATTTTAATACTAAAATGCTTGGGAATGCAACAAGAAGATATACTTAGTATAATGCCCTCAGAACAACAAGGTGGATGGTATGGATGTGTAGAACCTGGACTAACTCATGAACAGGTCCAGCAAAAAAGTCCCGTTCAAAAAAGAAGAATGTGTCAAAGAAATACTGGACTTCCTGTTGGAAGATTTGCTAACAGTCAAACTTGTGTCCAATCAGTAATGCATGATCCAACTTTATGTAATCCTCCTCCAACATTAGGAGAAAGAGTGAGTGCTGCTGCTTCTGGGGCAAGAAGTGGATTAGAATCAAATTTTGGAACAATATATATAGGTCTTATGTCGTTTTTAAGAACAAATCCTTCTATAGGTATAATATCAGCTGCAATTCTTTCTATTATTGTAGTTTTAACATGCGTATTATCTGGATTTAGTAGAAGTTTAGATACTAGTATAACAGATTTTTTTAGAAAATGGCGTGAAGATGTAGAAATCAATCGTCAAGCAGATGAACGTAATAGACGACAACGTGAAGAAGAAGAAACACGAAGAAACGAAATAAATAGGCGTAGAAGACAAGAAAGAGAACAAATGCAGAGAGAAAGAGAACGAATGCATAGAGAACGTCGAGAAGCCATAGCTCAAAGAGAAAGAAAGAGAATTGCTAGAAAAAGAATACGTACAGTAATTAAGAGTGTTCTATCAGTATCTAAATTTGTAAAAGATACTCAGGTAAAAATTTCAGATAAATTAAGATTAGGAACAGATTCTAATTATGTGAGTTTAGTAGGATATAGAGTTCATGTTGTAGGAATAGGTTATGGTAATATAACTGGTTATAATCAATCTAGGAAAAGAGATATAATTAGTTATGATATAAGAGATGGACGTGTTCTTGCTAATCCATTAGAGAAAACTATTGTACTTGGAATTACAAGAAGATACAAAAAAAACTTCAGAAACAGAGTAGGTAAAGCTTTTAGGTTAATATCAAACATAAACAATCAACTTGTTCCATGGCCAATGCCTAATATAGCTATTCCTGTTGATTATGAAGATGAAGATGTTCCCATGGCAAGAGTATTAAGTATTAAAACCGCAGCAAGACAAAGGGTCGCGCCAGCAGGAATTATTTTAAATGCAGAGTCTATGGAGCAAAATCCCCCCATGGCAAGGACATTAACTGATGAATAAAAAATCATGTTTTAAAACATTAAAATTTTCATTTAATGTAAAATTTGATTTTTAATATAAAGATTAATGCTTATTAAACTGTAATGATAGAACAATTTAATGAGGACATTAAAAACCTAGTAACTGATTATAATCGTGAGTGCGATACATCTACTTTGGATGAAGTAACTGAATATGTGGTAAATATGTTACTTCAATTAGGATATGATAAAAAAAAGCACGTTTTTGATAGATTTATTAGACAAACAATTGCTACACAATTTAAAGATTTGTATGGAGATGCTTATAATTTTGATATCGAACCAAAGCCTGAAATGGTTGAGTTTATAGGAACTATTCCCCAACATGAACAGAGAACCGAAGCATGGTATGCTGCTCGTAAGAACAGTATTGGAGCAAGCGAATCGTCGGCTATTTTCGGTTTGAATCCCTATGAAAGTGTTAATAAGTTAATCTTAAAAAAATGCGGCGTTGTTCAAGTTGATCAAGCAAGAATGAAGGCTATTTGTGAACATGGAGTTAAATATGAACCAGTTATTCAAGATATGTATTGTAGAGATAAAAATACTGAAATTAAAGAGTTTGGTAGTTTACCACATCAGTCAGAAGAACTTTCAATGGTTACAGCTTCACCTGATGGAATTACTCCTGATGGATATATGTTGGAAATTAAAGCTCCTGTTAAAAGAGATATTACAGGAATTCCTCCCCCATATTATTGGGTTCAATGTCAGCAACAAATGCAAGTTTGTCAACTTGATATTGTTCATTTTCTTGAAGTAAAAATCCAAGAGTATACAAATTATGATGATTATATTAATGATTGTGGAGAAGATACAAATGCTCCGTATACAAATGAAGGTCTTGAAAAAGGGGTAATTATTGAGTATCACAAACTTGATTCTGATGAAGGAGATATTGGTTATTACTATGCTGATAAACTACTTAAAACAAATGAAATTCGAGAATGGTTTAAGGAAAAGAGTCTAGAAATTAATTCTGATTCTAATAAACAAGTAAGAAGATTAGGATATTGGAAATGTACAAAGTATTGCCTTACTGATATTTATAAAGACCAAGAATGGTGGGATACAAATGTTCATAAATTTCATGAATTTTGGAAAAAAGTTGTTTATCATAGAGAAAATGGTGTAGCAGATTTACTACCAAAGAAAAGAATACCTAAAGAAAAAGTTAAAAAGGTTGTCGAATGTGTTATTGAGAGTGACGATGAAGATAAAAAACCAAAGGAATGTAATGATTGTGAAAATGTTCCTGTAGAACCATGCGCTATAGTAAGTGATGAAGATTAAATATTATAAGTTATAGATTTTTATTTAAAAAATAGACTATATATAATTAAATCATGATAGACTTGGATGGATATGAAATTATAAAAAAGCTGGGAACAGGAGCTTTTGGAACTGTGTATAAAGCTTTACATAATAAATCAGGTAATATTGTAGCTGTAAAAATAGAAAATAAGGATAAGCATTCCAGATTAGTTCATGAAGTTAAGATTTATAAGGCTTTACAGAAAAACAATGCCCTTGGATTTCCTCGATTATATGACTACATGGAAAAACCCCAGAATAATATTTGTATTATGGATTATCTTGGACCCTCTCTCGAAGATCTATTTGAATTTTCTAATAATACTTTTAGTATTAAAACAGTATTAATGATAGGAATTCAAGTTTTAAATAGAATTGAAGAACTTCATAATCTTGGCTATATACATAGAGATATAAAACCAGATAATTTTCTTATAGGAACAGGTAAAAAGAAGAGTCGAATTTTTTTAATAGATTTTGGTCTATCAAAAACTTATTTAGATACTGAACAAAATCATGTTGAATATAGAACAGACCGAAGTTTTACAGGTTCATTTAGATATTCATCTATAAGAAATCACAAAGGAATTGAACAAAGTAGAAGAGACGATCTTGAATCAATTGGTTATATGCTAATATTTTTTTTAAAAGGAAAACTGCCATGGCAAGGTCTTAGAGGTTCTACAAAAAGTAAAAGATCTGAAAATATATTCAATACTAAAAATTCAACATCATTAAGCGAGTTGTGTAAGGGTGTTCCAAGAGAGTTCCATTTATATATGAAATATTGTAGAGTTTTAAGATTTCTGCAGAAACCTGATTATAATTTACTTAGGAATTTATTTATTGTTCTTTTTAATAATAAAAAATATAATCTTGATTATGTATACGATTGGAATATAGTTGCTAAAGAAAAGAAAAAACAACTTAATAAATCTAAATCTTCATAAATAAATATTATACAACTTATGCAGATTCCGCTTCGGTTTTATCTTTTTCCCAGGTATTTTCATTTTTAATTTCAAAAATGTATTTACTTCCATCATCGTTAGGCCCCCAGCTTACATTATCAACATTTCCTAGATTCTTTAAAATATTATTGATTACAAAGTTAGATGTTTGTAAATTATTACCAGTATAAACTAATTTATCCCAGAAATGATTTATAACATTATTCTTACTTGATTCGGATAATTCACCTTCTAAAACTAAATCAATAGCCGTCTTGTCTTCTATTTTATAAATTAAGTAACTTGCCGATGAGCCATTATACCTTTTTTTGAAAATAGTAGCTAATTTAGCGTCCACAGTATCTTTTTTGTATACAACATTATCTCCTACATTGAACTTGAATTCCATATATTATTATAAACTATATTTTTATTGTGATAATAAAATAAAAAAATTTTAATCATATTAGATTACTTCTCTAAAAGTAAGACTAAATCTCTCTGAACATTTATGGTCTTCCTTTGGAACTTCATGGCTAAAGTATTTTTGCGAAGCCCCTGCCATTATAAACAGTGAACCATTTTCAAGTTGAATATCAAAGTTTTCATCAGTATTATCATTATCATATACAAATAGATTAGGATTATTACTATCATAAATCAACTTTTTGACACATAATTTTCTTGTATCACCTATTGAAAGTCCAACAATAGTAGGATATTCTCCGAAGGTTATAGGAGTATCTCTATGAGCTTTTATAGTATCATTTTCACTTCTATATCTATTAATTAAAACACTGTTAATTTCTGGTTTTCTTATAGTTTCATTATAAATATCCAGTTGGTCAATACTTTTTTGTATTTCATTTTGAAGATTCTCTAATGTATTATCATACTTATCAGATTCCCACCGATGATATTTTTTAGACCAGGATTTACAAAAATATTTCTGCTCTTCTTGGATCCAAAGCTGTTCCCTAATACATGAATCATTCCAGTGAGTATAAGCTTCCCTATATTCTTTTTTATTTAACCAAGAATGAATATCATTAGCTTTTTGATTACAAAATAACTTTGGCATATATATAAATATTGACTGCTCCCCATTAGGTTCTGTAAAAATCTTTTTGATCATTGGAAATTATTAATGATTAATTCATATATAATTTATCAAATTTATAAAACTAATTATTTAACATAATATGACTTAAACTTAAAAATTAATTGTTTATATTATGTAATGGATAACAGCTCTAATGAACTGTCAATATCGATGTTAATTGATAAGGATATTAAGGATAATACAGTAGAAGCAGATATTAATGGTTACACCCCTCTTCCATTAAAATCATTTAATATCGATGAGCGTAAAATTTATCAATGGGTTCCTGATGAAAATGTAACTAAATGTAATGATTGTAGAACTGGATTCTCCATGTTAAATAGGAAACATCATTGTAGAAATTGTGGTAAAATTTTTTGTTATAAATGTTCTGATTATTTTATTGAAATACCTGATAATATACGAACAGTTCCTAAAGAAAATAATTTTATGGATTACAAGACTTATCTTGAATATTTTAATTTAAACCATTCATCGGATAGGGTATGTAAAAAGTGTTTCAATAAGATATTTGAATTATCGGAACTTAATAAAACGATTAAAATCTTTGATATGCTTGAGTTGGACATACTTGATTACAAAAATATAGCGTGTGTGTGTAAATCATGGAATAAAATTGCTAAATATTACTTTTCGTATTTTAGAGAGATACAATATTATTTTTCTGACCATGAATTTACAAAAAAAGAAAGGAATATTCTTTATAATAACATTAATAATATTTATGGTCATTCAAAGTGGATGCTCCAACTAATATTAAGTATTGATTGGAACAATGACGACCTTAGTGAACAAAGACACCATGTTTTAAATTCTTTGACAAAAAAAAGAGGCACAGTTAATTGTTGGGAAATGATGTGCACACGGTCGTGTTGTAAAAATTTACAGGCTGAAGATATAATTATAATCCTTTCTAAAAAATACACCTATTCTCCACTAATTAGATTCTTAATAAAGGAATTAAATCTAATATCAGAAACAGAATTAACCTGTTATTTATCATACATTGTTAATTTGTTGTCCTTTTACAAGAATTATAGTTTAATTTGTGGTGATATTGAACATTTTTTATTTGAAAAAACAGTTGATAATGTTCCTCTTAGTAATCAGCTTTTTTGGACAATAACACAATGTATAGCTAATCCAAGTAGTCATAATTATTATACAAAGTTAAGAAATAGTCTTGTTAAAAAATTATCAAAAAATGATTATAGGCTTTTTCAAAACGGATATGATTTTACATCTAATTTAATACAACTGGCAAATAGCTCTGGAGATAATTTAGTTAATAAACTATCACATCATTTGAGTTCATACGATTTTAATGATAATGCCTTTTATTTACCTATAAATTTTAATAAATCGTTCAATTCAATTGATATCACTAAAATTCGAACTATCGATTCAAAAACTAAACCGATTATATTACCTTGTAAATATGATAACGATAAGATATTTAATATTATGCTTAAAAAGGAAGATATCAGAAAAGAGGAGATTGTTATGAAAATTATTAAATTAATGGATTATTTCCTAAAAAAAGAAGAAGATCTTGATATGTTTATAACTATTTATAATATTTTACCTATATCAAATGAGTATGGTTATATAGAATTTGTGCCTAATTCTACTACACTATATCATATAAGAGAGGTATTGAAATTTTCAATACAAAACTTTATACTTGAAAAAAATCCAGATATGGATATTAACAAATTAAGAGAAAGATTATCAAAGTCGTGTGCCGTATATTGTGTAATAACTTATTTATTAGGTATAGGAGATAGGCATTTAGATAATATAATGATTACTAATGATGGACTTTTATTTCATATTGATTTTGGTTATATATTAGGTAAGGATCCTAAACCAATTGCTCCCGAGATAAGACTTACTCCTGAAATGATTGATGCCATGGGCGGAATGAATTCTCAACACTATAGAAAATTTAAAGAATACTGTGGGATAGCATATAATTGTTTAAGAAGACATGCTCCAATTTTTTATGTACTACTTATGAGTCTAACTGAATATGTTCCTACAGTAGATGAAAATATAAATGAAAAGAGTATAAAAGAACATATTATTCAAAGATTTATGCCAGGAGAAAACTATAGAGAGGCAGAACATCAATTTAATACAAAGCTCGACAATAATTCCAATACTTATTCAGAAGGAGTAATTGACTATTTTCATAAACAATATAAATCTGCGTCTGATTCAGCTTCAAGTTTATCAGATACTTCAACAGACTTAATGAACAAAGCAACTGAAACCGCATTTTATATGAAAAATAACGTAACAAAAGGTATAAGTAATTTATCTAGTATTTTTTACTAATAATTAAATTTTGCTTGTTTAAATTTTGTTAATTTAATCTTTTATATATTATATATGGCATTTTCTTGGGAAAATCTAAAACGTGATGTAAGAGATAATTCACCATCTTCTGATGCAGTTACTAAGAGTGTAGGAACTGCCGTTATTGTTTATGCTTCTGTTCTAGCATATTGGCATAGAGATATTATTGGTGCTTGGACAAAAGAGCAATGGGCCAGACTTACTAAAAAAAGTGAAGGAGAGGCTGAAACCGGTAAAGTCAATGAATCTCTTTAATTAAATTTTTATAATTATTTTTATAAAAACATAATATCTGGGGAAAAAATTTTTAAAACTTATAGTAGTAATAGTATGAATAAGAATTTATCTAAACAATTTATATCTACGTTTGACCCTATTAAAATAAATAAATCAAGGACACTCCTTGATAAAGAAAAAAAAGATGTAGTAAAAAAACTTACAACAGGACTTACTAATAGAAAAGTAACAGATACTATACATTCTGCGATTGAATTACATTGTTCTGGACATATTGACTTTGTATTAAAAAAATTGTTTAATTATTATTATTCTGAAATAAATATGGCTCAACCACAATGTATAGATTATATTTATCTGTTTAGTAAATATTATAATGGAGCATATGACTGTAAAACTAAATCAAAGCAACCAATATTACTAGTTAATGATATGCGTATAAGAAATTTTCTTTGTTTTTTTACACCGCTATTGTTAATGTGTAATCAAAGAAAACTACTTAAATTACCTAAAATACCAGCAGTTGATTTTGATATGGAAACACATAAAAAAGGTTTGGTAAGTAAAAACCTTAAAGTAGTAGGTTTATTTGTAAGTAAGAAAGAACCGAAAGAAATAATAATTCCTCTTTCAGAAATATGCCATTATCTCGATGATAAAAAACTCTTGGATAGAGAACAGAAGATAATTTATTGGCTGGCATGGTTAATAGAATATGAAAAAATATACCATAACAAAAACTTACTTGTAGATGTTCGAGATATAGAAGGTGTAGATAGTAAGTATCATAGAGATTTTATTTGGATAGTATGGTCGATTATATTGTATTTTTCTGATAAAAATAATAAAACCTATATAGAAAAATTATATAAATTATTTATAACAGGCTATTCGAGAGGAACAAAAAAATCTAAATCAAACCTAATTATAATGGCTGTATTATTTATAATTAATCCTTTACCCAAAATAACATATCCAGTCCCTTGTCTAACCAATGAGCAATTTAAACAATCAAACCTACATTCACTTAAATGTAATAAGTATTATTTAACATTGTTCCAGAGTAAAACATATATGGAAGTATAATATAGATGTCTAAACCTATATTATCATTCTGTCAAAAAACAGTAAGTCATTTAAAAAATGTAGTAAAACAAAACAAGTGTAAAGCATTATTAATAGGTGTTAAAGCAGGTGGATGTAATGGTCTTAAATATAATATAAAACCAGTTAATGAAGAACCGCATAAGCACGATGAAACCATAAAAATTGATGATCTCAATATACAAGTCTGTCACAGAAGTCTTATGTATCTTATAGGCACAGAGATTGTATGGGAAGAATCACCTATGGGTGGCGGATTAACTTTTATAAATCCCAATGCAGCAGGACAGTGTGGATGTGGCGAAACATTTACTCCCGGCAACTAATAACCATACTGACTATATCTGAGTTTGAAATGGCAGGTTCTCTATTTGTCGCATGTGAGACTTTCATATCATATACTTCGTTTTCAGAAGGGTCTTCGAGATTAAGAGGAACTACACCAGTAACATTGTTTTCTTCTAAACCTGAAGTAAATAATATCTCTAAAAATTTATTAAAGTTACTACTTATATTAGGTTTACATAATTTATACTTAACTGTATGTAGTAAAAAGTTAAAATACATAGGAGATGGTAAAGAGCCAATAACATCCGCTCTTTTTTTATCAAGCTTATTTAACCATCTATCACTAAGTTGATAAACATTAACCATAAATAATGGTCTTAGGATTTCAATAATTTCCGTAATATCTACCATAAATGTATATTCAGCTTCTTGTCTATCGGATTCTTTATGTGTTCTTTTATATTTTTCATGACACTTATTCCAGTATACATAACATACTTTATATATTTCTTCGAAGCATTCAGAGGTTGTTGTATTGAAATTTGCGCATTTAATACGTAATTTATATTTATTGATAGCGCCCGCAATTTGATTTGCTACTCTTTTCATTATTATAGTATAGATTTATTATTTCCAATATAGTGATGCTTTACTTTTATAGTCTATAAGATTATTATATTCATCATCTACAAATATTGTTAGATTTTGACTATTAATATTAGGTGATTTAGAGGTCCATTTATCATCTTTAAGAAGTAAATTTAAATATTCTATTCTGCCTTTTCCACCTTTAAATTTTCTGGATAATTTTGGTTTCCTACTTTTAAGTTTCCATTCACACTGCATTGCCTCGGACTTATTTTTGAAGCCATCTATTATACATATAGGATACCAATTACATTTCTTTTTAGTATATTTAGCCCCACCACTTATTAAACCATTATGTTGCATCCATCTATTCAGAAAATCATTAGTCATGCCTACATATGATAGATTATCGCATATAATTACATAAACAAGATACATTACTTATGTAATTTAACAAATTCTTAAATTAAAAATAATTTATATTAATAATTATAATGTCAGTAATTTTTGGAGCACATATTTCTATAAGTAAAGGATTAGTTAAAGCAGTTGATAGAGCAAATGAATTAGGATGTAAAGTTATGCAGATTTTTTCCCAATCTCCTCAAAGCTTTAGAGGAATTTCAAAAAAAAATTTAGAAGCGGTAGATAAAGCCAGAGATAGACTTAAACATCATGATATACAGGTGGTATCCCATAGCCCTTACTTAATTAATCTTGCCAAAGATCCTGTAAATGAAAAATACGTAGCGGATGCTTTAAAAAATGATTTAGAATTTGTTAATAAATTGGATGGAATAGGTTCTGTAGTTCATATGGGTAAAAAGATAAAACTAACTGAAGAAGAAGCACTCAATAACATGGAAAAGAATATTAAAAACATACTAAGTGAGTATAAAGGAGATTCAAAATTAATTCTTGAAACTTCTTGTGGTCAAGGAACTGAACTTCTATATAAAATAGAAGACCTGGGTAAATTCTATGAAAGATTTACTAAAAAAGAAAAAGAAAAAATTGGATTTTGTATTGATACATGTCATGTATTTGTAGCAGGTTATGATATGAGGACTTCTCAAAAGGTAAAAGCATTCTTTAAACTATTTGATAATTGTATTGGATTAGATAAATTAGTATTAATTCATTTTAATGATAGTGATAAACGATTTGCGAGTCATGTAGATAGACATGATGATATAGGAGAAGGATTTATTGGGAAAAAAGAGGGTGGAAGTATATCTGGTTTAAAAGAAGTATTTAAAATTGCTAAGAAGCTGGGTGTTCCAATGACTTTAGAAACACATGACATTGAAGGAGATCTAAAAAATGTGCAGAGCTGGAAAGAATATAAATAGATTCAATTAGGTTTATTTTATCTAAAATTTATGTAATATCATATAATGATTGATATAAAAAATATTACAATTCCACACTATACATCTATCATTATATCAATAGTTATACTTGTAATACTAATAAAATATAAAATTAAAAATCCATTTTGGGATAAACAGCCTGTAATGAGACCAAGTATGAAAGGACATACTGGTATTATTTCCAAAGCGCCAGTTTTCAGCATTAAACTTAAATCAAATCAAAAAATAATACTTAATAATTATCCCATTGATCAAATTAAAGATTTTTTACAAGATAATTTTTCTAATTATTACAATGTAAATACTAAATACTTAGATTACTCTTTAAAGAAGAAAAATGCTCATAATATTGTTTTGCTTGAGAATAAAAAAATTATAGGTTTTATTCATTCCAACCCAATACTTGTCTACTTAAATCAAAAATTAGTTAAATTTAGGTATGTAGATTATCTATGTATTCATGAAAAATATAGAGATAATTATATGGCAACCATTTTAATCGCGTCAATTATAAGAGTAAATCATAGAAAACAACCTATAATGTTTAAAAAGGATTTCAGCAGATTACCATATAATTATTTTATATCTACTAATTATCACATTAAAGATATTAGAAAACTTAATCCTAAAACTACAAATAAAATTAAAAAGTTGACTCCGTTTAATTTTTATAAATATTACGATTATACTAATTTACTTCTTAAGCGTTACACGGTAAAATGTTTATACACCAAAAAAGAATTTTTTGACTTATTTTTAGGTAAGTCTGTTATGGATTACTATATAATTGACAATCCTAACGGCTATAAAACAATTATAATAGGAAAGAAGACCATATATAAGCTTGATGGTAATATACTTAATTGTTTTGAAATAGATTTAGTATTAGGAGAATTAAGATATCTTAAAGAAATAGATGAACAACTATCTAATTATCTTAAATCTAATGGGTATAATTATATATGTATATCAGCAATCGGAAGTAATATTAAATACATAAAAGATAATGAATATAAAAGAAATTCAAGAGTTTACTATTACACATACAACTATTCAATGCCTAATATATTACCTAGTGAGTGTGTGATAAATATAAACTAATAGCTTAAAGGTTCGTTATTAATTATTAATAACATGTCTTTTACGGATCAATACAGTCATTACTCGTATAAAATGGTCAACGCAAATAATTCAACTGATACAGATAATAAATCTATGTCAATTATAGGAAATGTAATGGTTTGGGGTTTAATATTAGGAACTCTTTTATCTTACACCCCTCAATATTATAAAATATATAAGTCAAAAACTACAAAAGGTGTCAGTGAAAAATCAATTATATTTGGAGTTTATAGCTGTCTTTTTAATGTATTAGGAACAATACAGCAAGACTATAAGCGTATTCATGATTGTAAAAAAAATAATAATTGTTATGATACCTGGATACCTATAGTTCAGTTATGTTCACCTTTTTTATGCATGATAGCACTTTATTGGTTCTATTTATCTTATGTTTCAGGTGAATATAGTCTTGTTACTCTGGCGGGAAAAGATGATTCAATTTTAGTTAGCACTTACCTGAAAAGACTTAGTATATATAGACGTGGCAGATATAATTTATTTTTTTCAATTGCGATTACTACAATATCCTTAATCATAAATACATTAGGTGGAGACCATTCTATTACACTTTGTGGAGAAATATTTAATATAATAAGTGCGATCTTAAGTGTTGTTATGTGGATACCTCAAATAATTAAAACATATGAATTAAAATCAGCACATGCTCTTTCTTTGGTAGCATTATCTATACATTCGTTTGGATGCTTTGTTACAATATTTTACCAATCAGTTATAATGAAACAAAACTTTTTAGTGATTAGTAATTATTTAATCGGAGGTATATGTGAAGGTTCGATTGTTTTAATGGCTTTATACTACAAAAGAAAAAAAAGAATATATAAGAATCAACTTAACGCATTAAGTGATGAATTTTCAGGGGATCATTATTACAATACAAACGTGTATTATAGTGATAATCATTTAGTAACTTTGTAATTAAATATAAATAATTTTTATTTATAATTAATAGTCTATTTTAAAGGTATTTAATAGTTTAATTAAGCAGATTTCTCAACTACGCGGCTAAGAAGACCGTTAATGTTCATGAAAGTGTAAGTTTCTTTAGCTTCAAGTCCAAAGAGTTTTACAAGTTCTTTGTCGGCTTTCCATGATTTACGGTTTTCAGCAATTTGAAGTTCTTTCGATTTGATGTAAGCAGATACAGCTTTCATCATCGATTGACGAGTGTAACCACCATCCTCGGCAACAACTTCTTGTTTCTCAAGGAATTTTTTCATAGCAGCATTTACTTTTACAGGGCGTTGACGGACAGTCCTGCGTGGTTTGCTACTGCGCTGAAGGCGACGTTGTTCGCGGTCAACTTCGGTGCTCAATTTTTTAAGGTTGCGATGCATCTCGCGGGTTTGTTGTGCCTGTTGGGCAGAAATTTCAAGAAGTGCTTCAAGCATCTGTTTTACAGTAGATTCGGTTTCAGGAGTAGTAGTAGTTTCGGGGGTTGTTGTTTGTTCGCTCATTGTTATGCTTATTAATAATGGTTTATTTTTAAGTATTTATCAACAATGTTAATAAATATGTTAAATATGTTATTTTTATAGTTAAAGAAGGGTAATTTAAAAAAAATTAAAATTGTTTCTGCGTGAAATTGTAAAATTTTAAATATTTACTTACAATTTTAAGAAAATATATTGTTTTATAAGATATATATATATATAATGAGTAATTCTACAAGTAATTATGATTACAATCAAATTGTTAATCCAGAAACTAATAGAACCGTAAATACTAACAGTAGAACAGGGAAAAAGGTATTAGAAAAATATAAAACTTTACTTAATGTCTCTCAACAAGGAGGTGTTAATCAAATTCATGCACGAGATTGGCGAAATATTTATAGAACCAATGCTTATAAAAAAAACAAAATATCAATTAGAGATAAATATGGTAAAGAATATGTAGGATTATTTCTAAATGGTGCTAATTGGAATAATGAAAGTAAAAATAAAGATTTATATGTATGTGAAGAAATAGTTAAAAGTAATAACTCATATTTGTCAGATAGTAACAAATGGAGGTTCACATCTCGGGGCAGCGGAAATGTTTTAAATTCTATGAAAAAATGTGAAGTTATCTTACCAAAAAAGGCAGGGTGTTATTCTATGATATTAATTGATCCAAGTTGGACATATCAAAGCGAGGCTCCAGCAATTGTTGGATATATAATTGCTACAAATAAAACAAGTAATAGTGGTGAGTATGAAGGAGTAAATTTTATATATATTGATTATTTAGAAGTTTCAACAGATTGCCAGGGTCAAGGAATTTGTCAACCCATGCTGAGTTCTATTATAAATATATTTATAACGAATTTACGATTTACAAGCTTTAAAATTTTTAATGCTTCTCATAATATTGGGGCTGCACGAAAGTGTTATATAAGAGCCGCGGAAAGCAATGGTTTAAATATTTATCATATTCCTTACCATGAAAGTCAGGGTAATTTTCCTGTTCATCTATGTGGACTTTGTGAACTAAAGGAAAATAGGGAAGGAGGCACGACAAATCTCGATAATGATTTAGTAAATCACGATGGTGTCGATGGCGAAGATTACTATATGGTACCAGCGGGTCTACTAGAGGAAGCACGAGGATTTGATTACCCCGATTGCTATTATTTATATTCAGATTAATAATATTAATAGAATTAATTTAATAATAAAATACAGTAATTTTAGCTTGTATTTTAGCTTGTATTTTCAAGAAAATATGAAAGCCTTTTTAAATTAATTGTATTATCTATTGCAATCTTATGTGTATCGCTTACTTTAATCATAAAATATTTATTATTTTTTATAATTTCTTCAGCCAAATAGAGTTTTTTTATTATTAAGAGCCAATAAGAATCGGGAGTGTCTCTGTTAAAAGTGGTATTCACTTGTTCAAGACTAATTATATCAGAAGGAAGTAAATAATCACAAATGCCTATATTATTATTAGAAAGATATTCGATAATTGAATAGTTCATTTACATATATTTATATTTAGTATAATCGCTGTGAAAATAAAATTATTACAAATTAATTTTTATCTTTTAAAAAACAGAAAATTAATTAAAGATAAAAAGGTATGTATACAATATATGTCTGATCATGATAATTCTAATGCTCAAAATAAAAACAACAATGGATTAAGTAGCTCCGAAATAGATAGGCAGATTGATTATTGCCAAACTAATCTTAAAATTCTTTCACAAATTAAAGTAGGAGATAAATTATGTTTTGATACTGAAAGTAATAAATTCTGCATAGATGAATGGAGTTATACGCAGCCTTTAGTAAGATGGTGGACGAGCGAAGGTAGAAAACCCACTATTAAGGCAATTGAAGATTTTATATCCCAAGTATTTAAGACTATAGATAGTGTATATTCAAGTGAAGTTACAGATGGTTATTCTGATGTTAAAAATACATACTATACAAATATTGCTAATAAAAATGCTATATTTCATGAAGAAAATTCGACAATTTTACTAGATTTTATTAATGAGATTCGCAATGCTATTTCAGGTCTTAATAATTTAAAACAAACTTATACCAGAGATGTCGCTACCATATCATCACTTGACATTTCAATTGAAAAACTTAATGTCAGAGTAAAAAAAATACAGGGCATTTTACAAATTTCTAAAAGTGAATAAATATGTATAATATTACTATACCTATTTACATTAGTGTTATTAGTATTGTCATCAGTATAACCATAATATATCCCCTATTACTAAGATATGGTTTAATTTGTTTGATACCAGGTTTTGTCTTATTTTTATCTAATACACGAAGAAACATTTCCGAAACTATGATACTTATAGTTAGAATAATAATAGCTTTCACTAATCCCATATAAATTATATAAAGATAAAAAGGATAAAATTTATATCTATGAAAAAAATTGGTATTGCTTGTATAAACCATATTAATGCGTTGGGATATAAAAATAAGCTACTATATTCCATACCAAGTGAACTTAAAATTTTTAAAGAAATAACCAATCAAACGACTTCGTCTAATAGACCTAATATTGTTGTAATGGGAAATAATACATTTCGCTCAATGAATTCAAGGCCTCTTAAAGATCGATTTAATTGTATTTTAAGCACTAATGCAGATTATCTTAACGAAATGAACAACGATTTAAATCTAAAATACTTTTTATCAATTAATGATATTCTTGAATTTGAAAAAAACAACAATAAGGATTTTAATAATATGTTTGTTTGTGGAGGAACCTCTGTTTATCAATATTTTATTAACAATAATTTACTCGATTATTTAATAATTTCCCAGATAAATAATCATGCTTATTCAAAAGCTGATACTTACTTTCCTAATTATAAGGATATTTTTGAAAAAACTTACAGCCATAAACATTATAATCAACCTTCAAAATTAGTTGAAACCAAGGAAGCATTAAATCTTGATTTTACTTATACAATATACCAAAATCCTAAAAGTAATTTATTATCACAAAATTATCTCAATAGTTTGAAAAATATGATAGGTATTAACGATTCTCTTGTTAAAATCGATGAAATAATTGATAAGCCTAAAGTTACTGATAATGAATATTCATATCTTAACGCATTATCGGATGTTCTTCGTAATGGAAGTATACGTGAAACAAGAAATTCAAAAACCATATCTAAATTTGGTGTAAATATGAGTTTTGATATATCTAATAGTTTTCCTCTCTTAACCACCAAAAGAGTATATTGGAATGGGGTTATTAAAGAATTATTGTGGTTTTTAAATGCTAATACTAATGCTAATGATTTGCATAAAGATAAGGTAAAAATTTGGGATGGTAATTCTTCGCGGGAATTTTTAGATTCAAGAGGACTAACTCACTACGAAGAAGGAGATTGTGGACCAATTTACGGCTTTCAGTGGAGAAATTTTAATGCTAAATATAAAGGTATGGATATATCTCATAAAGGAGACGGTGTCGATCAGCTTCAATCAATTATTGACCAAATTAATAATGATCCTACTTCACGCCGTATGATAATGAGTGCTTGGAACCCAACTCAATTAGATGAAATGTGTCTTCCACCATGTCATGTTTTGTATCAATTTTATGTAAGAATTGATAGCGAGGGTTGTAAACATTTATCATGCCAAATGTATCAACGGTCTGGAGATATGTTTTTAGGAATTCCATTTAATATCGCATCAACATCAGCCTTGACATATATTTTATGCCATATGACAGGGTGTAAGCCAGATAAAGTTATTATTAATATAGGTGACGCGCATGTATATGGAGAGCATATTGATGCTGTTAATAAACAATTAGCCAGAACACCGTGCGATTTTCCTAATTTAAGAATACTTGGTTTACCCAAGAAAAATATTGAAGATTATAAATTAGATGATTTTGTAATTGAAAATTATAGAAATCAAGGTGCTATCTTCGCTCCTATGATAGCTTAATAACACTATATTGTAAGTATTTTTAAACATTAGCAAATTGTTTAAAGATAAGAGTATATCAATGATTATATGTCAACAATATTTGAAAATACAAAAGAATTATGCTATGATAAATTATCGCCAGCAAATGACTTTTATTCCTATGTAAATCAAGAATGGTTAGATAATCCAATGAACAGTATTCCAGATGATTATTCTTCTTGGGGTGGATTTACAAAATTACATGACGATGGTCTTAAAAATCAAATAAGTATGGTTAAAAATATGACTTCAAAGAATATATACGATTTGAACCCAGAACAACAAAAAATAGTATCAATTTGGAATGCTTCATCAGAAAGATTTAAAAAATGGTCACAAAATGAATCTGATTATACACCTATTGTAAATGAAATAAATATTCTCAATAGATATATAGACCATACAGTTCTAAAAAATCACACTTCGGTCCATCTAAATAATATCGCGGATTATTTACATTATAGTCAAGAAACAGGAATAGGAAATGTATTAGATTTTGACAAAGGAAGTGATTTATTAGTAACTAACAACATTGTCCTCGATCTAAGCACATGCGGTTTATCTTTACCTACACGGGATTATTATTTAGAAGATTCATACTCAGATAAGTTTAGTATGTTTAAAACACATCTTAATAATGTTAAGACGCTTATCGAAAAAAATACAGATATTAAATTAGATGTCAATTTTGTTGATAATATTGTTAATTTTGAGACAAAGATAGCTAAATACACTATGAAACCAGAACAATCGCGAAGATACGATGAATATTATACTAATACAGATTTAGTGGAACTATACAAAAATATTAATAACATCAAAACATTAGATATAAAACATGATAACTATGAAGACGATGATAAAAATTTTGTATTAAATATGGAACAAGTTGCTTCAGGAGAAGTATTTTTTGAAAGGCTTTATAAATTATTTAATTTTAGACAAATATTAAAAACTAATAAAGACAAAAATTTTAATTCGTTAGATGAAAATAAACCAAAAACAGAACATATTACAGTTTATGATGGAGATTCAATAAGAAGATGCCTTGACTTAATTTTTGAACCTAAAAATTTAAGAGAGTATAATAGTTTTTTAACATATAAAATTATCAAATCATTTTATAGTATAAGCTCTAAAGAATTAGATGATGAATTTTTTGACTTTTATCAAAGAAAAATGAATGGGCAGAGTAAAAAAAATCCTGAAGATAAAAGAAATATAGGAATCGTTAATCAATTGGCCGGCGAAATGATGGGTAAAATTTATGTTGAAAAATACTTTTCACAAGAGGATAAAGCTACCATAGAAAATATGATCGAAAGTGTTTTATCAATAATGAAAGAATCACTTGAAAATAATGATTGGTTAACAATTCCTACCAAAAAAGAGGCGCTTCATAAATTAAGTAAATTTTCATTTAAAATAGGTTACCCAAATAATTGGAAAGATTATAGTAAGCTGAATATACTACCTAATATGTCACTATATCATATTCTTAAAGAATCAAAAAAATGGGCATTACAGGTAGAATTTTATGATAAGATTAATAGTAAGGTTGATAAAAATGAATGGCATATGACACCACAAACTGTTAATGCTTACTATAGTCCTACACTAAATGAAATCGTATTTCCAGCAGCTATTTTACAACCTCCTTTCTACCATAAATCGGTAGATTCAATTGAATCATATTTAGATAATAATAATGAATTAAATATAACTCCTAAAGATGATATTATATTAGCAGCTAATCTAGGAGGCATAGGAGCGGTTATCGCACATGAAATTACACATGGCTTTGATGATCAGGGTCGTAAATTCGACTCAGATGGTAATCTTAATAATTGGTGGACAGAAGATGATGTAAAATTGTTTAATCTTAAATGTGATAAAGTTAAAAATATTGCAGCAGATTATAAATATATTGCACCGTCAAGCAAAGTAGACAAAGAATCAAATGTTCATAAAATGAATCCTGAATTAACTATGGGTGAAAATTTAGCAGATTTAGGAGGATTAAGTTTGGCATTAAAAGTATTATCAAAACATCTTCTTAACAATACTGAATATGAAAATAAACAAGTTCAATCAACGTATAGAGTTTTTTTCAAATCATGGGCAAATATTTGGAAATTAAACATTAAACATGATCGTAAACTAATGTTACTAAGTTGTGATCCTCATGCCCCTTGCGATTTTAGAGGCAATCTTGTTAAAAACTGTAATGAATTTTATAAAGCTTTTGATGTTAAAGAAGGTGATAATATGTATTTATCTGAAAACGAACGTCTTGTTATGTGGTAACTATAGATTAATTACAAAATAAATATATAAAAATAAAGTATTTTATATATATATATGCCTCGAGGATACAAGCCACGAAATAAACGTACATACAACACGGCATCCAAAAAAATGCCACCGCCCCCTGCTAAAACTCCAAATAATCCAACTCAACAAGGAAATGGATTAGGTCAATCATTTTTAGGAAATATGTTTCAGGGATTTTCATTTGGAGCAGGAAGTCAAATCGCACGTGAAATGTTTGGAGGATTTGGTAATAGTCAGCCTGCCCCTACACCTATATTAGAACCAATACCATTATACAATAGATCTAATGAATGTGAGATTTTAAGAAAACAACTTTCACAATGTAATGAACAATATGTCCATGATTGTGAGTATTTATCTAAATATGTTGAATCTAAATGTAACTAAATAAAGTCTAATATAGATGAAACTGGTCTAATTGGTAAAACTGTTGAAAATTTGGTTTTCAAGAGTCTTTTATATTTTTTTTTACATATCTTTCTTCTATGTTTTTTCCAACAATTTACACTGTTGTAATATATGCGATATTTTATATGTCTTAAAGCAGATTCCTTAGAAGGATTATAATATGAATATATTGAATTTTCATCAAGAATAAATTGGTCTAAAAAGGGAAAAGTAATATCTATTTTTGGATATATTTCATTAGAAGGAACAAGTTCATCAATTTTTTCATTTATTTTTAAATATTGACCTAATAAATAATCTCTTCTATTAAATGGAGTATAACAAAGTGCATCTAAATTTCGACATAATCCACAGTATCTGGCTTTTTTTGTATCATCGTAATCTTCCTCAGTAATTTTATTTTCTTTGTTACAAATCAAACATAACCAAATCATATATCTATTTAAATGATAAGATTTAAATAGTTATATGTCAAATTTTGTTGTATCCCTATTTTATTTATACGTGGTTTATGAATGTTTTACATTATCATGTATTGTTTTAGACCATTTGGTATTTAACTATCTTTTACTACTTGAAATATTAATAAAAAAAATACTCGTTTATCCAACTATTATTTATATTAATACGGCATTTGGAATGGCTCTTATTTTTGCTTACAATGTATTAAAACTAATTTTACAAAATCTGAAAATCGGGGAGATTATTTATAGATGAATGAATAGGCATCGGCGTAGTGCTAGTAATCTCTATGCTGTCTTTATCTAATATTGAATTTGTTTCTTTGGACTTATTTTTTTTCTTACACAAGGTTACATTGCACATTCCAAAACTATGACACCATTTAGCAATTACACATGTCATAAATGTAAGTATACTTACTAGAATAACAATATTTTCTGTGTCCCATGTAAACTTTTTGGGACAATTAGATACTCTTTCTGTAATGAAAATACCCTGTTTATTTAGATGTTCTTTATTAAAACTATAATTGTTATTATTTTGATCATAAATAGAAATGTTTCGTGTCTGAATATTATTTACACATTGAGACCAATCTCCTACAATAATAGACAAATTAATCATTTTCTCAAAAAGTTGATGGTTTACAGTATTATTCATTTTTTTAATGTGAAACTTCAATAAATATTTTCAAATTTTAAAGGCAATGTATTATGAATAGTTGTTTTATAATATTTATAGGTAAAATATTAATATACCTATAAATATTTTTAGATTGGTTATGGTAATGAAATTAAAAATAAATTTGAGACAATTTATAACATATTTTAATATTAAAAAAAATGCCAGATAAATTTGATCCAGTTATTACTTCATTTTCTGTAGAAAAGAAAAAGTATATGCCCAGTTTGTATTATAAATATTTCAATGGTTTATGGAGAAATGGTAATCAACAATCAACATATGAACTAACTATTTCTGTAAGACGTGCGTTAACTAATAATACATCGTCTCAAACATCTGATGAAGATTATCAATGGGTTCAACATATTTATAATATTATTAGAACTCATCCTGAAAAGTATGGCAAACTTGCTCTAAGTGATGATTGGTGTCATTATTTTAATGACGAACAGCTAAATAATTTTCAAGATCTTGTAGAAAATACAGATTAAGTTTTAAATAATAGTTGACATTCACCATTCTCAATTTTTAAAATATTATATGCTGTGGTATACAACGTGATGTCATATTTAATATTTTTTTTGTCTAAACTTTCGTTATCAAATGGAGAATTTAACTTAAATAAGAGTTCTATTGACTCAAAATTAGAAAAGTTACATGCACCGGATGGTTGAAAATCTTCCGGATTAATCGAAAAACTATAAACCATAACTCCTTTAGGAAGTTTTCCAGTATGATGATTATAAGGTTGAATTTTATTGTAATAACTATATTCACGTGCTCCTAATCTTACATCTCCATTTAGTTTAAGTTCTAATGTTTTCACGATATTTTCATTAAAATATTTATAATTATCATTATCAATTGCTGGAATATCTTTGATATCTCTAAATTGCCATAAATTTACTAATCTTATAAGATCTTCATTATTAG
>Ga0228666_1000484_pt1 | contig 22266 bp, 21 predicted proteins | sample 80DmetaG_FD_182702 | JGI IMG/M metagenome (GOLD analysis project Ga0228666, IMG submission 182702) | Seawater microbial communities from Monterey Bay, California, United States - 80D | ecosystem: Environmental > Aquatic > Marine > Coastal | place: USA: California | collected 2016-10-11 | reverse complement strand
TACAATTCGAAAGCTCGAATACTTAGCTATCTTCTAACTCCACCATACGTTTCATTAATAAATGGTCTTTCAAGGGCATATCTACTTAAATTGGTAAACGTGCCAATACACTGTTTTTCTCATTAGTCATTTCTTTTGTTAACTTTATAAAAAAAAGAAAATGAAAAATTGGCTTTTTATCCTGCTGGTTTCAAACCTAGTTGTTGCGCAATCAACTTGGAATGGTCCAACCATGACTTTTACAAAAACTGACAATGCTGACCCAACCCTAGCAGCAAATCAAGACCAAATAACTATAAATGTGTGGTTAACTAGAGGAACTGACAACGTATTGTTTAACGCCCAATCACAGACTGCTGCACCCTCCAATGGATACAATAGTCCTTTGGATACACAATGGGCGGAAGGAACCACTGCAAACAATACGTTAACGTTTACGGATTTTAAGACTGCTGCCCCTTTAGGGAGCAATGGTAAAAGGAATGTTTTACAAATGGTTGGCAAAAATTATGTCTTGCATCTTATTACTGACAATATTTACATTGACATTAAAATCACTTCATGGACTTCTGGAAAGGCAGGGGGCGGTTTTAGCTATGAGCGCTCTACTGATCCTAACCTAAGTATCCTAGATTATGAAATGCCTAAGCTTAGCCTTTATCCTAATCCAAGCACATCTTTTTTACGTATCATTGGATTAAAGGCTGCTGAACCTTATCGCATTTATTCTATTTTGGGCGTCAAGACTCAATCAGGTATTGTTTCAGAAAACCAAGAAATTGACGTTAATGGATTACAAACAGGCATGTATATGTTACAGGTATCCAATACAGCTCTACCATTTGTAAAAAATTAGGCTTTACTGAGACTTAAGATTTCGTAATATTTGAACGGCAGTTGCTTTTGATGCCTTTTTGAATATGCTGCATGAGTGAGGTTACGAATAATCCTTTACATATGAATTAAATGCCAATTGCTGTAAATAGCATGTCTTCATCATAAATAGCTATAATTCCAGCTGCGATCATGCCAAAAGCGGCCAATATATTGAGTAGGTTTGAGGTTTTTGCGCTCATGTGTTTTTATTTAGGAACATCTAATATATTAAAAAACTCAATATTTTTTTTACTTAAGCATGTATTTGAAACAGGAAAAGATTATATTTGCGCTCATTTTAAAAGAATAAACGTACATTATTATGGCTAAAGAAACTTTTGATCGGTCCAAACCACACCTTAATATTGGTACCATTGGACACGTTGATCACGGGAAAACAACGTTAACAGCTGCTATTACTAAAGTATTAGCTGATGCTGGTTTGTCAGAAGCAAGAAGCTTTGATCAAATTGACAATGCTCCTGAAGAAAAAGAAAGAGGTATTACAATTAATACGTCACACGTTGAATATCAAACAGCAAATCGTCACTACGCACACGTAGACTGTCCAGGTCACGCCGACTATGTAAAAAACATGGTAACAGGTGCTGCACAAATGGATGGCGCTATTCTAGTAGTTGCCGCAACTGATGGTCCTATGCCACAAACACGTGAGCACATCCTTCTTGGACGTCAGGTAGGTATTCCTCGTATTGTTGCTTTCTTGAACAAAGCCGACATGGTGGACGATGAAGAATTATTAGAGCTTGTTGAAATGGAAGTACGTGAGTTACTATCTTTCTACGAATATGATGGAGACAACGGTCCTGTTGTTCTTGGTTCTGCACTTGGTGCATTGAACGGAGAGCAAAAATGGGTTGATTCTGTGATGAAGTTGATGGAAGAAGTTGATTCATGGATTGAGCTTCCTAAGCGTGATGTTGAAAAAGATTTCTTGATGCCTATCGAGGATGTATTCTCCATTACTGGCCGTGGTACAGTTGCTACAGGTCGTATCGAAACGGGTGTTGCAAACACAGGCGATAGCGTTGACATTATTGGTATGGGTGCTGAAAAACTTGACTCTACGATTACTGGTGTTGAGATGTTCCGTAAGATTCTTGATCGCGGAGAAGCTGGAGATAACGTAGGTATCTTACTTCGTGGTATTGAAAAAACAGACATCAAGCGCGGAATGGTAATTTGTAAGACTGGTTCAGTTACGCCACACGCCAAATTTAAAGCTGAGGTGTATATCTTGAAAAAAGAAGAGGGTGGTCGTCACACACCATTCCACAACAACTACCGTCCACAGTTTTACGTACGTACAACAGACGTTACCGGAAATATTGCACTGCCATCTGGTGTAGAAATGGTAATGCCTGGAGATAACTTGACTATTGAAGTTGATTTGATACAACCTATTGCGTTGAGCGTAGGTCTTCGTTTCGCGATTCGTGAAGGAGGTCGTACCGTAGGTGCAGGTCAGGTAACTGAAATATTAGATTAATACAATCAACGTTTTTGTGTCTTAAAGGTGCTGTTTTATGCAGCACCTTTTGGCGCACTAAACGGGTGTACTAACTCAAAAAACGGAGCATGTGCACCAACAGAGACGGGTTTAGCTCAGTTGGTAGAGCACTGGTCTCCAAAACCAGGTGTCGGGAGTTCGAGCCTCTCAACCCGTGCAAGGAGAAAAAAAAATGGCAATGATAACGTATATAAAGGATGCTTTCGCAGAACTTAAGAACCACGTAACCTGGACACCTCAGTCCGAACTTTTACGTCATACTACAGTAGTAGTGGTTTTCTCTATCATTTTCTCACTTGCCATTTGGGGTGCAGATTCGCTCTTATCTCGTGTTGTTAAATTTTACTTTCAATTAATTAGCTAATCATGACAACAGACACGGATGTAAAAAAATGGTATGTTGTTCGCGCGGTAAGCGGTCAAGAAAACAAAATCAAGTCTTATATAGAGTCTGATATTGCACGTCTTGGTCTTTCTGATTTCGTAGAAGAAGTTTTGGTGCCTACTGAAAAGGTAATTCAAATCCGCAACGGTAAGAAAGTAAACAAAGAACGGAACTATTTTCCTGGTTACATCATGATTAAGGCCAACTTATCAGGTGAAGTACCACACATTATTCGTTCTATAACCAATGTCATTGGCTTTTTGGGTGAAACCAAAGGCGGAGATCCCGTTCCTCTTCGTACCTCTGAAGTAAATCGAATGCTAGGTAAGGTTGACGAATTGTCAGTACAAACAGAAAATGTCGCTATTCCATTTAAACTTGGAGAGACCATTAAAGTAATTGATGGTCCCTTTAACGGATTTAACGGCAGCATAGAAAAAGTAAATGAAGAAAAACGCAAGTTGGAAGTAATGGTGAAAATTTTCGGAAGAAAGACGCCACTGGAACTGTCCTACATGCAAGTCGAAAAAGTTTAAAAGTGTTACATATACCGATGACTGTATAGCTTCCACTAATACAGGAATCATTAACTAGAGTTAAATTAATAATGGCTAAAGAAGTAAGTAAAGTAGTAAAACTACAAGTTAGGGGAGGCGCCGCGAATCCATCGCCGCCGGTTGGACCCGCTCTGGGTGCCGCAGGAGTTAATATCATGGAGTTCTGTAAGCAGTTCAATGCTAGAACTCAAGATAAGGCTGGTAAAGTATTGCCAGTTGTAATTTCTGTGTATGTCGATAAGTCTTTTGACTTTGTCGTCAAAACACCACCCGCAGCCGTTCAGTTGATGGAAGCCGCCAAGGTTAAAAAAGGATCTGGCGAGCCCAACCGCGCTAAAGTTGCAAGTGTAACTTGGGAACAAGTTCGTGCAATTGCGGAAGACAAAATGCAAGATTTAAATGCATTTACAGTTGAATCTGCCATGAAAATGGTGGCTGGGACCGCAAGATCAATGGGATTTACCGTCAAGGGAAATTCCCCTTTTTAATTGAAGTGAATCATGGGAAAAATTACAAAGAAGCGTAAAGAATCGCTAAGTAAAATAGACCGGACAAAACTGTACTCAGTACAGGATGCTTCCGCACTGGTTAAAGAAATCGCTAATTCAAAATTCGATGAGTCTGTTGACCTCGCTGTAAGGCTAGGTGTTGACCCTCGCAAAGCGGACCAAATGGTTCGTGGCGTGGTTAGTCTACCGCACGGTACAGGTAAAGATGTTCGAGTTTTGGCCTTAGTTACGCCTGACAAAGAAGACGAAGCCACAGCGGCGGGTGCTGATTTTGTTGGACTAGATGAATACCTCCAGAAAATCAAAGATGGTTGGACAGATGTTGATGTTATCATCACTATGCCAAGTGTTATGGGTAAGTTAGGTCCTTTAGGACGTGTATTAGGTCCAAGAGGATTGATGCCTAACCCAAAGACTGGTACTGTGACGATGGATGTCGCTAAAGCTATCAATGAAGTAAAGGCAGGTAAAATTGATTTTAAAGTGGATAAATCAGGAATTGTGCATGCACCAATCGGAAAAGCATCTTTTGACGCTGACAAGATTGCGGGCAATGCCGATGAACTGTTGCAGACACTTGTGAAGCTCAAGCCATCGTCTTCGAAAGGTGAATACATCAAAAGTATTGCCATATCGAGTACTATGAGCCCAAGCATCAATATCGACACTAAGGTTGTCTAAATAGCGAATAGAATTTATGACACGAGAACAAAAAGCAAACGTAATAGAGCAGTTAACTGCTAAGCTAGCAGACAACGCAAACATCTATTTAACAGATGTTTCTGGGTTGAATGCTGAGACAACTTCAAATTTGAGACGTGCTTGTTTTAAAGCAAATATCAAACTAGAAGTGGTAAAAAATACGTTGTTATCCAAAGCCATGGAGGCTTCTGACAAAGACTTTGAAGATTTATCTACAGTCTTGGTTGGAAACACCGCTATGATGTTTTCAGAGGCTGGAAATGCCCCTGCTAAACTAATTAAGGAATTCCGCAAAAAATCGGATAAGCCTATTTTAAAAGGAGCTTTCATTGAGGAAGCTGTTTATTTAGGTGACGATCAAGTGGAAGCTTTGGTAAACATCAAATCCAAGGACGAATTGATTGGCGAGATAATAGGCTTGCTTCAATCTCCTGCGACAAACGTGGTATCTGCACTTCAATCAGGTGGCGGTACCCTAGCTGGTATAATCAAAACACTTTCTGAAAAGGAAGCTTAAAACGTAAACAAAAACAATTAAATAGTTCAAAAATGGCAGATTTAAAAGATTTTGCAGAACAACTGGTCAATTTGACCGTTAAAGAGGTCAACGAGTTGGCCAACATCCTCAAAGAAGAATATGGTATCGAGCCTGCAGCAGCAGCCGTTGCCGTAGCTGGACCCGCTGCCGGTGGTGGTGGTGAAGCAGCCGAGGAAAAATCAGAGTTCGATGTTATCCTAACAGCCGCTGGCGGTTCTAAACTAGCTGTAGTTAAGCTTGTAAAAGAATTAACAGGTCTTGGTCTTAAGGAAGCAAAAGAGCTTGTTGATAATGCACCAAGCCCTATTAAGGAAGGTGTAGCAAAAGACGAAGCTGAAGGACTGAAATCTTCTTTGGAAGAAGCAGGTGCTGAAGTTGAGCTTAAGTAATTAAGCTCTCGACCCAATCCAGAGGTTTAAGTCCCGAACATGCGTTCGTGGGCTTAAACCATTTGGTGTTTTATGCCCCTAGTACTAATTTTTTAATAGATTAACCCATATGTCCAACACGACAAGCGCAACCCGACACAATTTTGCTTCGGCCATTGGTACCCCTGCCTATCCAGACTTTTTAGATATTCAAATCAAATCTTTCCAAGACTTTTTTCAATTAGAAACTAAGTCCGACGAACGTGGAAATGAAGGCCTATACAATACCTTCATGGAAAACTTTCCTATTTCGGATTCCCGTAATCAGTTTGTCCTTGAATTTTTGGATTATTTCGTTGATCCACCTAGGTATAGCATACAGGAGTGTATTGAACGTGGTCTTACACACAGTGTCCCTCTAAAGGCACGTCTAAAATTGTATTGTACTGACCCTGAACACGAAGATTTTGAAACCATCGTACAGGATGTTTACTTGGGTGTTATCCCTTACATGACCCCTAGTGGTACATTTGTTATTAATGGTGCTGAGCGTATTGTTGTGTCACAATTACACCGCTCACCCGGTGTATTCTTCGGGCAGTCGTTCCACGCCAATGGAACCAAGTTGTATTCCGCTCGTGTAATTCCTTTCAAAGGTTCTTGGATTGAATTTGCAACGGACATTAACAGCGTGATGTATGCCTACATCGATCGTAAGAAAAAATTACCGGTTACCACACTTTTCCGTGCCATTGGGTATGAGCGCGATAAAGATATTCTTGAAATTTTTGACCTTGCAGAGGAAATTAAAGTTTCAAAAACAGGACTGAAAAAAGTAATGGGACGCAAACTTGCTGCTCGTGTACTTAACACATGGTTTGAAGACTTTGTTGATGAAGATACAGGCGAAGTGGTTTCTATCGAGCGTAACGAAATTGTTTTGGATCGGGATACTGTTCTAGATAAAGAACACATCGACCAGATTTTGGAAGCCAATGCTGATACCATATTGCTGCATAAAGAAGAGGCACAATCTGCAGATTATGCTATCATTCACAACACCCTTCAAAAGGATCCAACAAACTCAGAAAAAGAAGCTGTAGAGCATATCTACCGCCAATTGCGAAATGCTGAACCGCCAGATGAGGAAACTGCTCGTGGTATTATTGATAAGCTTTTCTTCTCTGATCAGCGATATAACCTCGGTGAAGTTGGGCGTTACCGCATGAACAAAAAACTTGGCTTGGACATTGAAATGGACAAACAAGTTTTGACAAAAGACGACATTATTACCATCATCAAATACCTTATTGAGTTGATTAACTCTAAGGCTGAAATTGATGATATCGATCACTTGTCTAACCGTCGTGTACGTACCGTTGGAGAGCAACTTTCATCTCAATTTGGTGTAGGTCTGTCACGTATGGCACGCACCATTCGCGAGCGTATGAACGTTCGTGACAATGAGGTGTTTACGCCTATTGACTTGATTAATGCCAAGACCTTGTCCTCTGTTATTAACTCGTTCTTTGGTACCAACCAGCTTTCTCAATTTATGGACCAGACCAATCCGCTGGCAGAAATTACGCACAAGCGTCGTTTGTCTGCACTAGGCCCAGGTGGTTTGTCAAGAGAACGCGCAGGTTTTGAGGTACGTGATGTACACTATACTCACTACGGAAGACTTTGTCCGATAGAAACTCCTGAAGGACCAAACATTGGACTGATATCCTCACTAGGGGTGTTTGCGAAAGTAAATAACCTTGGATTTATCGAAACGCCTTATTTTAAAGTAGAAGAGGGTGTTGTTGATATGTCTGCTTCTCAGTATTTGTCTGCTGAAGAGGAGGAAGGTAAACTATTTGCACAGGCTAACATCGAAAAAACAGAAACTGGAGAAATAGCTGCTGACAAGATTATTGCACGTTCAGAAGCAGATTACCCAGTAGTTGACAAAACCGAAGTTGACTATACTGATGTAGCACCAAACCAGATTGCATCTATTTCTGCATCCTTGATTCCTTTCTTGGAGCACGATGATGCAAACCGTGCCTTGATGGGATCAAACATGATGCGTCAGGCGGTACCACTATTGCGTCCTCAGGCACCTATTGTAGGAACTGGATTGGAGCGTCAGGTGGCTACGGACTCTCGTGTACTTATCAATGCCGAAGGCACTGGTAAAGTTATATATGTAGATGCACAACGTATCACCATTAAGTATGATATGAGTGAGGACGAGAGACTTGTCTCTTTTGATTCTGACGAAAAAACATATGAACTTGTAAAGTTTAGAAAAACGAACCAAGGGACTTGTATTAACCTAAAGCCGATTGTTTCTATTGGGGACCGTGTTGAAAAAGGACAGGTGCTTTGTCAGGGGTATGCTACTGAAAACGGTGAGCTAGCGCTTGGCCGTAACATGAAAGTAGCCTTTATGCCTTGGAAAGGGTACAACTTTGAGGATGCGATTGTTATCTCTGAAAAGGTAGTTCGTAATGATGTATTTACTTCTATTCACATTGATGAATATTCCTTGGAAGTGCGTGACACCAAACTAGGTAAAGAGGAATTGACAAACGATATTCCAAACGTTTCCGAAGAAGCTACTAGCGATTTGGACGAGAATGGTATGATTCGTGTAGGCGCTGAGGTAGGTGCTGGCGATATCCTTATCGGTAAGATCACACCTAAAGGTGAATCAGATCCTACACCAGAAGAAAAACTGCTTCGTGCCATATTTGGCGATAAAGCAGGTGATGTAAAAGATGCTTCTTTGAAAGCTTCTCCATCACTCAACGGCGTTGTCATTGATAAAAAACTATTTACAAGAATCTTAAAAGACAAACGTAAGCGTTCGCAAGACAAAGAGGCTATCATCGAATTAGAAGATAGTTATGACTTGAAGTTTGAAAAGCTAAAGGCTGTCTTGGTCGAGAAATTGTTCTCTATTTTGAGTGGTAAAACATGTCAAGGTGTGATGAATGATCTTGGTGAAGAAGTAATGCCGAAGGGTAAGAAGTTTACCTTGAAAATGCTTAACTCAGTAGACGATTATGCTCACCTTGTCAATTCTGATTGGACGGTAGATAAGCGCATTAACAGTCTTGTAAACGACTTGATGCACAACTATAAAATCAAAGAAAATGATTTACAGGGTGCACTGCGTAGAAATAAGTTTACAATTTCTGTTGGAGACGAACTTCCTGCTGGAATCTTAAAACTTGCTAAAGTTTACATCGCTAAGAAACGTAAGCTTAAAGTAGGTGATAAGATGGCGGGACGTCACGGTAACAAAGGTATCGTAGCACGTATAGTACGTCAAGAAGATATGCCATTCCTAGAAGACGGAACACCAGTTGATATAGTATTGAATCCACTTGGAGTACCTTCGCGAATGAACATCGGACAGATATATGAAACTGTTCTTGGCTGGGCGGGTCAAAAAATGGGTAAAACATTTGCTACTCCAATTTTTGATGGTGCAACCAACGAACAAATTGATGAATTGACAAAAGAGGCAGGCGTTCCACAATTTGGGCATACTTATTTGTATGATGGTGGAACAGGAGAGCGCTTTGACCAACCGGCAACCGTAGGAGTTATCTATATGTTAAAACTCGGTCACATGGTTGATGATAAGATGCACTCGCGTTCTATTGGACCATACTCACTTATTACCCAGCAACCGCTTGGTGGTAAGGCGCAGTTTGGTGGACAACGATTTGGAGAAATGGAAGTTTGGGCTCTTGAGGCTTATGGTGCATCTAGCACACTTCAAGAAATCTTGACGGTTAAGTCTGATGACGTGATTGGTCGAGCGAAAACATACGAGTCAATTGTTAAAGGGGAAGCCATGCCTAAGCCTGGCCTTCCAGAATCCTTTAACGTATTGATGCACGAACTTAAAGGCCTTGGTCTTGATATTCGATTAGAAGAATAATAAAAAATTGATATGGCACGTATAAACGAAGTACAACAACAAAAAGATTTCAGTAAAATCTCCATTGGGCTTTCATCGCCCGAAACCATTTTGGCTGCCTCTAGAGGTGAAGTTTTAAAGCCTGAAACCATTAACTATCGTACACACAAACCAGAACGTGATGGGCTGTTTTGTGAACGTATCTTTGGCCCTGTTAAGGACTTTGAATGCGCTTGTGGAAAGTATAAGCGTATTCGCTACAAGGGTATTGTATGTGATCGCTGTGGTGTTGAGGTTACTGAGAAAAAAGTACGCCGTGACCGTGTAGGTCACATAAGCTTGGTGGTTCCCGTAGCACACATCTGGTATTTCCGCTCGCTTCCCAATAAAATTGGATACTTACTCGGTCTTCCGTCTAAAAAATTAGACATGATTATTTACTACGAGCGTTATGTAGTAATTCAACCGGGTATTGCAACCAATGAAGAAGGTGAGCCTGTTCAGAAAATGGATTTCCTTACAGAGGAAGAGTATCTGAATATCATGGAAAAGCTTCCGCAAGAAAACCAATACTTAGAGGACAGTGACCCTAATAAGTTTATTGCTAAAATGGGTGCTGAATGTTTGATTGATATACTTAATCGTATTGACTTAGACGAGCTTTCATACCAGCTACGCGACAAAGCCAATAATGAAACTTCTAAACAACGTAAAACTGAAGCGCTAAAGCGTTTACAAGTTGTTGAGGCCCTTCGCGATGCAAATAAAAACCGTGAGAATCGCCCAGAGTGGATGATCATGAAAGTAGTACCAGTAATTCCACCAGAATTACGTCCATTGGTGCCGCTAGATGGTGGTCGTTTCGCTACTTCTGATTTAAATGATTTATACCGTCGTGTAATTATCCGTAACAACCGTTTGAAGCGTTTATTGGAAATCAAAGCTCCAGAAGTAATTTTACGTAATGAAAAACGAATGCTACAAGAATCTGTAGACTCGTTATTTGACAATACACGAAAGTCTTCTGCAGTTAAGACAGATGCAAACCGTCCACTGAAGTCTCTTTCAGATTCTTTGAAAGGTAAACAAGGACGTTTCCGTCAAAACTTACTTGGAAAACGTGTTGATTACTCTGCTCGTTCTGTAATTGTTGTTGGACCTGAGCTTAAGTTGTTTGAGTGTGGATTGCCAAAAAATATGGCAGCCGAACTTTACAAGCCGTTTATCATTCGCAAGCTTATTGAGCGTGGGATTGTAAAAACAGTTAAGTCAGCTAAGAAAATTATAGATAAACGTGAACCTGTGGTTTGGGATATCTTAGAAAATGTACTTAAAGGACACCCTGTACTATTGAACAGGGCCCCCACACTTCACCGTTTGGGTATTCAGGCATTCCAACCTAAGCTGATTGAAGGAAAAGCAATTCAGCTTCACCCTCTAGCTTGTACGGCCTTTAATGCTGATTTTGATGGGGATCAAATGGCAGTGCACTTACCACTAGGCCCTGAGGCTATTTTGGAAGCACAATTGCTTATGTTGGCATCTCACAACATCCTTAACCCTGCAAATGGATCACCTATTACGGTTCCTTCACAGGATATGGTACTTGGGCTATATTACATGACCAAAGCAAGAAAATCAACCAAAGACAGCAAAGTTTTAGGCGAAGGGTTGACATTCTACAGTGCAGATGAAGTAAATATTGCTTTCAACGAAGGCAAAGTAGACCTGAATGCAATGGTTAAAATTCGCGCCAAAGACTTTAACGATGAAGGCGAGCTCGTATATCAAATCATCGACACAACTGTTGGACGTATTTTATTTAATCAGCATGTTCCTGAAAAAGCAGGTTACATCAATCAGGTATTGACTAAAAAATCTCTTCGTGGAATTATTGGAGATATCTTGAAAGTAACAAGCGTTCCAGAAACAGCCGATTTCTTAGATAAGATTAAAGACATGGGCTTCTCTTTTGCATTCAAAGGAGGATTGTCCTTTAGTCTTGGTGATATTATTATTCCAAAAGAAAAGACAGAACTTATTGATCAAGCCAATGACCAAGTAGATGGTATTATTGCCAACTACAACATGGGGCTTATTACCAATAACGAACGTTACAACCAGGTAATTGACATTTGGACTTCTACCAATGCTATGCTTACTGAACTCGCTATGAAGCGAATTAGCGAAGATCAGCAAGGGTTTAACTCTGTATACATGATGTTGGATTCTGGTGCTCGTGGTTCTAAAGAACAAATTCGTCAGTTGACAGGAATGCGTGGTTTGATGGCTAAGCCTAAAAAGTCAAATGCCGGCGGAGGTGAGATTATTGAAAATCCGATTCTCTCAAACTTTAAAGAAGGCTTGTCGATTTTAGAATACTTTATCTCAACACACGGTGCTCGTAAGGGACTTGCAGATACGGCTTTGAAAACGGCCGATGCAGGTTACCTAACCCGTCGTTTACACGATGTAGCACAAGATGTTATTGTAAACTCTGTAGATTGTGGCACACTTCGTGGACTATCCGTATCAGCGCTTAAGAAAAACGAGGAAATTGTTGAATCTATCGGTGAGCGTATCGTTGGACGTGTTTCTTTACAAGACGTAATACATCCGTTAACTGCCGAAGTTTTAGTTGCTGCAGGTGAGCGAATTGAAGATGAGCATGCCAAAGCAATTGAAGATTCTCCTCTAGAAAGCGTTGAAGTGCGTTCACCACTTACATGTGAAGCTAAGAAAGGTATTTGCGCCAAATGTTATGGACGTAACCTAGCTACCGGAAAAATGGTACAGCAAGGTGAGTCTGTTGGTGTTATTGCCGCTCAATCTATTGGGGAACCCGGTACACAGCTTACACTTCGTACTTTCCACGTAGGAGGTATTGCAGGAAACATTTCTGAGGAAAACAAATTGGTAGCTCGTTTTGATGGGATTGCTGAAATTGAGGAACTCAAAACTGTTGACGGAAAAGACAATGATGGCAATGCTGTCAAAATTGTTATTTCGCGTACTTCTGAAATCAAATTGGTTGATAAGAATACAGGAATCGTATTGAGTACCAACATTATCCCTTACGGTTCATTTATTTTCGTCAAAGACGGACAAAAAATCAAGACCGATGATGTAATCTGTCAATGGGATCCATACAACGGGGTTATCATCTCTGAGTTCTCTGGTGTTATCGGATACGAAAACATTGAGCAAGGGGTTACTTTCCAAGTTGAGATTGATGAACAAACAGGTTTCCAAGAAAAAGTAATTTCTGAATCAAGAAACAAAAAAGTCATTCCTACCTTATTGATTAAGGATACTAAAGGCAATACGCTACAGTCTTACAACCTTCCGGTTGGTGCCCACATCATGGTTGATGATGGCGAGAAGATTGAAAACGGTAAAATTCTTGTGAAGATTCCACGTAAGTCTGCTAAATCCGGAGATATTACTGGTGGTCTTCCTCGAGTTACTGAGCTTTTCGAAGCACGTAACCCATCCAACCCTGCTGTTGTTTCTGAAATTGATGGCGTAGTTACATTTGGTAAAATCAAACGTGGTAACCGAGAAATCATTGTAGAATCTCGAACAGGTCACATTAAGAAATACCTTGTGAAGCTCTCTAACCAAATATTGGTTCAGGAGAATGACTTTGTCAAAGCAGGTATGCCGTTATCAGACGGTGCTATTACACCAAACGATATTTTATCTATTAAGGGACCTGCTGCTGTTCAGCAATATTTGGTAAATGAAGTACAAGAAGTATATCGTTTGCAAGGAGTGAAAATCAACGACAAGCACTTTGAAGTGGTTGTTCGACAGATGATGCGTAAAGTACGTGTTGAAGACTCTGGCGATACAACTTTCTTAGAAAATCAGTTGGTACACAAAGCAGACTTTATTGCTGAAAATGACGCTTTATTTGGTCAGAAAGTAGTGCTTGAAGTGGGTGATTCTGAAAACCTTAAAGCAGGTCAAATAATCACAGCACGTCAACTACGTGACGAGAATTCATTGCTCAAACGTGACGATAAAAACCTAGTAGAAGCGCGAGATGCTGTAAATGCTACAGCTACTCCTATTCTTCAGGGTATTACAAGAGCATCGCTACAGACCAAGTCGTTTATTTCGGCTGCATCTTTCCAAGAAACAACCAAAGTATTGAACGAAGCTGCTGTAGCAGGTAAGGTAGATACCTTGGAAGGTTTGAAAGAAAATGTAATTGTAGGACATAAGATTCCTGCCGGTACGGGTAACCGTGCTTACAATGATGTTATTGTAGGCTTTACCGATGAGTATGAAGCTTTAAAAGCTGAAAAATCTTTAAGTGCTGATGTCTAATGAGCGACAAGAAAAAAAAAGACGGTAGTATTAATATTGAACTTGATCCAGAGATGGCACAAGGAACCTATTCAAATCTGGCGATTATCAACCATTCCGCCTCTGAGTTTGTTGTAGATTTTATCAATATAATGCCTGGTGCACCAAAAGCTAAAGTACGTTCGCGTATTATTTTGACGCCACAGCATGCCAAACGTTTTTTGAAAGCACTTGGTGAAAACGTTCAACGCTTTGAAGGAGCACACGGCGAAATTAAAGACTATGAGCAACCGCCTATACCACTTAATTTTGGCCCAACTGGCGAAGCTTAAATATAAAAAAACCTCCATACGGAGGTTTTTTTATATGCTGTATTTTCTTTCTTAACGAGATTAATTTTCACTAAATCTATTTAGCTTTATATTAAATTTTATTGATTTACTCACGATGTATGCAATCCATAATAACAACGCGGGTACGATAATTATTAATTGTCGATTATACGCACTTAGTAACGTACTTCCTCCTAAGTAAATGGATGTAAAGACGAGTACAAAACGTAGGCTATAGACTAGTTTTTTCCAATTAATAATGGTCAAAACAATGCTGTAAAGTGTTAAAGAAAACAAAATAGCAAAGTACCATACTTTTATCAGCGGAGTTTGACGCGCATAGTGGTATGGAAATCCAAAAATCATTCTACTGATGTTTGCATAAATATTTTTGATGTATTTTTTTGGATGCGACTTGATGTTTTGGATTGCAACTTTTTTGTAGGCATCATCTTTCTCAACTCCTTTAAACTGCAATATATATTCAAAATCTTCTTGATGATTTTGTTTTAAAAGTTTGGTATTTCCGCCCCCTAGGTCTTTTAAAGAATCAAAAGTTTCATTATCCCAGTTCCCATACTCATAGTCATTGGGATTGCTCATCCAATAGAGTGACATACCCCCAGAATTCCCCCAATAAAAAAACCTGTCCGTAAGCTTGTATGTGTATATTAGATAAGGTGAAGCAGTTAAAAACCCAACTAAAATTATCACAATACTTTTACGATATTCAATAACCTTAGTATTCTTTAGCCACATTAAGAGACTCCACAACAATAAAAATAACATTACATAGCCAAACATCACTTTTGTTAATGCCAAATATCCTAATGTAAAACCTGCCAGATAAAGGTGCTTTTTTGTTCCTTCTTTGAAGGCTTTTATCGTAAAATAGATAAATAGAGTAATTAAAAAACTACTAAAAGTTTCTGTGAGAATTCTAGCCATAAATGGATAAATGCTGTAGCAAAAACCCCATAGCAGACTAAATGCCATTGCTTTTGAGAAATCCACGAGTTGTGAAATGGCTTTAAATAGCATAACAATAGATAGATATTGTAGAACAGCATTCGTTAAGGTTATGAATACCAAAGGCAATCCCATTGCAATAAAAGGGGTCAATAAAATGGGGTACCCAGGACCCCACCATAAATCAATATCTGGGGCAGGTGGCGAATAAAACCCTTGGAGAATATTTTGAGCAAACTGCATATATCCACCCTCATCTCCAATCATTTCATCTGAGTGAAGTTTTAATACCAGAGCTACAAACAATAGTAAAAAAGGAGAGAAAACTATAAATGGATTTTTAAAAGCTGTATGTTTTTTCATAGCTTATAATTTTAACAAACCATATTTTATGATACAATAAATAGCCCTTAAACCGTCTTTCCATCCAATTTTTTTACCTTCCTTGTATGTGCGTCCATAATAGGATATACCTACTTCGTATATTCGAATATCTTTAATTCTTGATATTTTTGCAGTTACTTCCGGTTCAAAACCAAAGCGACACTCTTTTAGGTTGAGTTGTTTAATTATATCAGCCTTAAATAATTTGTAACAAGTTTCCATGTCCGAAAGGTTTAGATTTGAAAACACATTAGATAAAAAAGTAAGAATATGATTGCCAATTGAATGAAAGAAAAATAACATACGATGGGGTCTCCCTCCAACAAAACGACTGCCATAAACAACATCAGCATAGCCGTCAAGAATTGGCTGAAGTAATAACTGATATTCGTTTGGATCATATTCTAAATCCGCATCTTGATTAATAATAAAATCCCCTGATGATTCTTTAATGCCTGTATGGATTGCCGCTCCTTTTCCCTTGTTGTGAGAATGTTTCAAGTACATTAAAGATAAATCTTTGTTATCTAGCTGAAACTGGCTTACAATATCCGCAGTATCATCAGTAGAAAAGTCATCAACTACAATCACTTCTTTTGCTACACCTTCTTGTAATTGTGCATCTTTAACTTTGTTTAAAATTTGGTGTATTGTATTAGCTTCATTAAATGCAGGAATTATAATTGATAACGTATATATTTTACTCATTTAATTTATTTAAGAACAAAAGTCTCTAATTTAGTTAAACAATTTGTAAGCGCATATAATTCATGTAATTTTTAACTGAAAGATTTCTGTTGTTGCGTCTGATGTTTAAAATTCAGAAGTGGCGTGGAAGCTAATGCCAGGATACTTGCTTTGGGTCATCTGTAATGAAAAGGCTGAATCTGCCAAAAAGACCAACTGTCCTTGTTTGTCCTTGGCCAAAAACTTCGATTTTGTTTGTTTAAATCCAGCAAAATCGGTTTCGCCTCCTTCTTTTACTTCTACCCAACAAGCCTTGTGCACATTGAGATTTTCGTATGTGCAACTGGCTCCGTATTCGTGCTCAAGTCGATACTGAATGACATCAAACTGCAATGCACCTACGGTACCCACAACTTTACGTCCATTGAGTTCCAGGGTGAATAATTGGGCAACTCCTTCGTCCATTAACTGATCGATCCCTTTGTTGAGCTGCTTGGCCTTCATGGGATCTGCGTTATTGATATACCTAAAATGTTCTGGCGAAAAACTCGGAATTCCCTTAAAGTGTATCAGCTCCCCTGAAGTAAGTGTGTCTCCAATTTTAAAGTTGCCCGTGTCATGTAGCCCTACAATATCTCCCGGGTATGAGATGTCTACGATTTCTTTTTTATCCGCAAAAAATGCGTTGGGGCTGCTAAATTTCAACTTTTTGTTATGCCGCACATGCAAATAGGGTACATTCCGCGCAAAGGTGCCTGAGACAATTTTAATAAAGGCCAAACGATCCCGATGTTTTGGATCCATATTGGCATGAATCTTAAATACAAATCCTGTAAAATCTTTTTCATCGGGAGCAATAACACGTTCTTCACTGGCTTTCGCTAGGGGTGAAGGGGCTATTTCTACAAAGCAATCTAATAATTCTTGTACACCAAAATTATTCAGCGCAGATCCAAAGAATACAGGGTGCTGCATTCCTGCCAAATAGGCTTTGCGATCAAAACTAGGATATACTTCTCGTACCAATTCTAATTCTTCCTCTAGGGTTTCTTTAGCACTTGCGCCAATAGCTGTTTCTAGCGCTGGGTCGTTTATGTTTTCTATAAGATTGCTCTGACTGATCGTAGTTTTTTGTTCTGCTTCAAACAAGCGGATGTTGTCGTTCCAAAGGTTGTATATTCCTTGAAAATCATAGCCCATGCCAATAGGGAAACTAAGCGGCACAGTTGTAAGCCCTAGTTTTTGCTCTACATCATCCAATAGATCAAAAGCGTCTTTCCCTTCTCTGTCTAATTTATTGATGAATACAATGATGGGAATGTTTCGCATTCGACATACTTCTACTAGCTTTTCTGTCTGTGCCTCTACGCCCTTGGCTACATCTATAACTACAATAACACTGTCAACAGCCGTTAGAGTGCGGTAAGTGTCTTCGGCAAAATCTTTGTGCCCAGGTGTGTCTAGGATATTTATTTTTTTGTCTTTATACAAAAAAGCCAAAACTGAAGTAGCCACAGAAATACCCCGTTGACGCTCAATTTCCATAAAGTCACTAGTGGCGCCTTTTTTTATTTTGTTGGACTTTACTGCACCAGCTTCTTGAATCGCACCTCCAAAAAGGAGTAACTTTTCTGTAAGGGTTGTTTTTCCGGCATCCGGGTGGGAGATGATACCAAAGGTACGTCTGCGTGCAATTTCTTCCAAAAAACTCATAGGCGTAAAAATACGTTCATTTAATAAACTACCGCTTTACCTTTGCATTTTTTGTACTTTTAAATTTTATATGGAAGAACAAGTAGTTTTAGTAGATGTGAATGATAACCCCCTGGGTTTGATGCCTAAGATGGAAGCCCATGAAAAAGGGGTGCTGCACCGTGCTTTTTCTGTATTTATATTGAACGATAAGGGTGAATTAATGCTCCAGCAACGTGCACTTCATAAATATCATTCACCGGGCTTGTGGACCAATACATGCTGTAGTCATCAGCGTAATGGCGAAACCAATGTTGCGGCTGGTAAGCGGCGCCTGCAAGAAGAAATGGGTTTTAATGCCGAGCTTCGTGAGGTAACCTCATTTATTTACAAAGCTCCTTTTGATAATGGTCTTACCGAACACGAGCTTGATCACATTATGATAGGACACTTCAACGAGACTCCTGATATTAACCTAGAAGAGGTAGCCAATTGGAAATGGATGGCTGTCGACACTGTCCGTGACGATATTCAAAAACACCCCGAAAATTATACCGTTTGGTTTATTATTATCTTTGAGAAGTTCTATGAACAAATTAAATTGCAATGAATAAAGTAACCGTAAGCCGTAAGGCGCACTTTAATGCCGCCCACCGCCTATACAGGAAAGACTGGAGTGATGCTAAAAACGAAGAGATTTTCGATAAGTGCAGCAACCCGTATTACCACGGACATAATTATGAGCTTATTGTTTCGGTGTCTGGTGATATTGACCCTGAAACAGGCTATGTCATGGACATGAAAGTTTTAAAAGATTTAATCAAAGTACACATTGAAGATGCCTTTGATCATAAAAATCTAAACGAACAAGTCCCTGAGTTTGCAACACGTATACCTACTGCCGAAAACATGGCCGTAGTGATATGGGACAAATTGAGACCTCACATCACAACAGCACACGATCTTTCTGTAACCCTATATGAAACACCAAGAAATTTTGTCCAATTTTCTGGACCTAACTAAAAACCAATACAATGGCAAACATCCGCGACCTTAAAAAAGATATAAATTACGTACTTGGAGAAATCATCGAAATGGCAATGGACTTAGAAAAAGCCAATCCTGAAGTCGATAAATCAAAAACCGCTGCTATAGTGGATGAGGCCATCACTGCTTTTGACAATTTTAGCGTCCGCATTTATGAAAAGGGAGTTGAAAATAAACGTACGCACTACCGTGCTATTGTTGCTGATTTGGAAACAAAAGGCAACGAGCTTATCGCTAAACTCAATGCGCTTTAAGCACCTTTCTAAAGGTTAAATTAATACGGGGACCCACTTTTTTTGCTGTTTTTGCAATTTGATGTTTCCAGAAATGTTGCGTCGCACCTTCCATCAACAATAGACTTCCATGTGTTAGTTCCAATTTTAGTCTTTGGGATTTGTCACTGTTATGCTTTAAATGAAAATATCTAGAAGCGCCAAGACTAACCGAAGCAATTACTGGATTTACACCCAACTCTTTTTCGTTGTCTGCATGCCATCCGTTGCTGTCTTGTCCATCTCGATATAGATTTAGCAATACCGTGGTAAATGTTTCTTTTGTAAAAGCCTGTAGTTTTTGCTCAATATCCAGAAGAGGCTTTCGCATGGGATTCGGCTGCATCACAATACCAGAGTAACCGTAGGAGTCAGTGGTATGACCGTGTAGTGAAGTCATACGCGGCTGTGGATAGGTTTTGCCAAATACGGTTATGGGGTCATTGCGCCAAGGTGTTTCCTTGGTCAGCTGTTCTAAGTACAAATCCGCCTCTTTTGTATTGAGAAAGTTTGGATAATATTTTATCGTTGCATCAGGAAGCTCAGGTGCAAAAACATCAAACAGCTCAACCATTATTTTTGTGTTTGTGATTTCTTTTTTTGATGGTTTCCTATCTGTAATGTAAAAACAATGTATTGACAAATCCCAGAATAAGCGACACGCCAACAATGATATATCCCATCGTAAAAAGCTTGCCTAAATTGGTCTTAGGCGAAAAATCGCCGTAACCAATCGTGGTGAGCGTAATCACTGAAAAATAAAGGGAATCTAGCCAAGACCAATCTTCTAAAAAACGATAAGCAACTGTACCTATGGCAAGAAAGAAATTAGTAGCAAAGAGTAGACTTCTATAGGCTGGATCACGCCAGAAGGAAATAAGTGTACGCCAGAAAAAGAGCATGGTAAGTTATTTTTAGTGAAAATAAAAAAAATCCCTCAACTTATAAAAGTTAGGGATTATAATTCCGTGCCCTTCGGCAAAGCTCTGGGCACTTCGATAAACTCAGTGCCCAAACATATTACTTTATCATGTCAAAGCTTCGTTGGATAAAGGCAGTAAGCTCTTCGCCTTTAAGTAGCGATTGTGATAACCGTGCCAAATCCAATGATTGTTTTATCAGACGTTCTTGTTTCTTTTTGGTTTTGGTTTCCAAAATCTGACTTACCAATGGGTGGTTTACATTGACTACCAACTGATACATGTCAGGGAATCCACCGCCAAACATGCCGCCACCGCCCCCAGTTTGTTGCATTTCTTTCATGCGACGCATAAACTCGGGTTGGGTAATCATAAAAGGTGCAGCTTCGCTGTCCATAGCCTCTAATTGAACCGTATACTGCTCTTTAGGCACCACATTTTCAATCATGGGCTTAAGCGCTTCTTTCTGTTCGTCAGAAAGCTTAGATAATTGTGGTTCGTCTTTGACAATAAGCTTGTCTATGTGGTCGCTGTCAACTCGTACAAATCCGAGTTTGTCATCTTCCTGCTCTAACTTTTGCAATAAATGCCCTACAATGGGTGAGTCGAGCAATAGCACGGTGTACCCTTTAGCTTTTGCTGCTTCAATGTAGGCGTGTTGTTCGTCAGTATTGGCAGCATAAAGTTGAATGAGCTTGCCATCCTTGTCGGTCTGTGTATCTTTGGTTTGCTCTTTTAATTCGTCGAGGGTCAAATAAGTACCTGCTGTGGTCGGAAAAAGATTAAAGCTTTTTGCCTTATCAAAGAACTTGTCTTCTGAAAGCATCCCATATTCAATTACAACTTTAATATCGTTCCACTTTTTCTCTAGATTCTCTCTGTCATTTTTAAATATGGACTGGAGTTTATCAGCCACTTTTTTGGTGATGTAGTTGCTGATTTTCTTTACTGCGCCATCCGCTTGTAAGTAACTTCTCGATACATTAAGTGGAATATCGGGTGAATCAATGACACCTCTTAGCATGGTTAAAAACTCGGGTACGATTCCTTCCACGTTATCCGTGACAAACACCTGATTTTGATACAATTGAATACGGTCTTTTTGTACGTTGAGATCGTTATTCAGTTTTGGAAAATAGAGGATCCCAGTCAAGTTAAATGGGTAGTCTACATTAAGGTGGATATGAAATAAAGGCTCCTCAAACTGCATGGGATATAATTCCCTGTAAAATGAGGTGTAGTCTTCGTCTTTTAAATCGCTTGGTTTCTTGGTCCACGCCGGATTTGGGTTATTTATAATATTATCAACCGTTTCTTTGACTTCTTTCTTATCATCGCCTTCACCTTCCTCGTGGGTTTCTTCCTTGGTTCCAAACTTGATGGGAATAGGCATAAACTTGTTGTATTTGGTCAAAAGCGCCGTAATACGTGTTTCTTCCAAAAACTCATCAGAGTCTTTGTCAATGTGCAAGACGATTTCAGTACCACGCGCTGTTTTGTCATGTTCTACCAAGGTGTATTCTGGCGATCCATCACAGCTCCAGTGAGCCGCTGGTGCATCTGTATGTGATTTGGTGATGATTTCTACCTTTTCTGCTACCATAAAAGCTGAATAAAACCCAAGACCAAAATGTCCTATAATGCCACTGTCTTTAGCACTGTCTTTGTATTGGTTGAGGAACTCTTCAGCACCTGAAAAAGCAACTTCGTTTATATACTTGCTAACCTCTTCAGCTGTCATGCCTAAACCTTGGTCTATAACATGTAATGTTCTGTTTTCCTTGTCTATTTTAATCTCAATTTGTGGACTTCCATATGCCACTTTGGCTTCGCCAATGTTGGTGAGATGTTTGAGCTTTAGGGTAGCGTCAGTAGCGTTTGATATCAGCTCTCGCAAAAAGATTTCATGATCGCTGTAAAGGAATTTCTTTATTAGTGGGAAAATGTTTTCTACCGAAACATTTATTTTACCTGATGACATAAGTGTTTGTTTTTTATTCTTTAACCAAAAAAAGTACCAAAATCAAAAGAGTGACAGTATGGCATAATATTTTTTTGTTTAATAAATTTGTTTTTTTGTTAAACGTTTTTATATTTGTGGAGTAATCAATCAACAAAAATATTGTTGCGGAGAAAATTGCTATGAAACTCATTTGATTACACACATTCCTTTTTATTGGTTTGTTTAATTTTGGTTAAGTTGTTCGAAGGTGCATCGTGGTTGTTGCACCTTCTTTTTTTTTTACCGCCATTATTTCGTT
>Ga0228666_1000469_pt1 | contig 22734 bp, 19 predicted proteins | sample 80DmetaG_FD_182702 | JGI IMG/M metagenome (GOLD analysis project Ga0228666, IMG submission 182702) | Seawater microbial communities from Monterey Bay, California, United States - 80D | ecosystem: Environmental > Aquatic > Marine > Coastal | place: USA: California | collected 2016-10-11 | reverse complement strand
ATAGTTTAATTACGGTTTCAACCAAAGATATTGAAGCTTACATTAAAGAAAACAGCACAAAATACGAGCAGGATGCCTCGCGAAGTGTACGCTACGTAAAATTTGATGTGGCTGCTACGCCTGAGGATAAATTACTTATCGAAAATGAACTGCGTAATTTATTAAGCGACAGATCCATATTTAATGAAGTGTCAAAGCAGGAAGAGGTTATTCCTTCACTTGCTAATGTTTCAGATACAGCTATAGCATCATATGTAAGCGAATACTCAGAAGTGCCTTATGACGATGCTTTTGTTAGTGAAACTGAGCTTTCTGGCAACTATGCAAGCACATTATTTAAGCTATCAAAAGGCGCAGTCTTTGGGCCCTATGAAGACAATGGCTATAGCAATTTGACTAAAATGGTTGCTAAGAAAAAGAATGGTAAAGCTAAAGCACGTCACATTCTAGTAGCATATGAAGGCGCAGCACGTGCTAAGGAAAGTGTTACTAGATCTAAATCACAAGCTAGAAAAGAGGCTTATGCTTTGTTGCGAAAAGCACGAAGTGGAAGTGACTTTGCACAGCTAGCACGTGAAAATTCAGATGGCCCTTCTGGACCAAGTGGTGGAGATCTGCCAGAATTTACGAAAGAAGATATGGTCGCACCATTCAGCGATTTTGTATTTAGAAACCGTAAAGGAGCAAAAGGCGTTGTAGAAACAGAGTTTGGATATCATGTTATTGAGGTTTTAGATAAAAAAGACGTAGTTAAATTGGCTACAATTTCTAAAAAACTCATTCCATCTGATGCGACAGCTAACCGAGTTTATACAGAAGCCTCTCAATTTGAGTTTGATTTAAAAGAAACGGAATTTACAGCCTTAGCCAAACAAAAAAACGTGGCTGTTCGTGAGGTTAATGACCTTAAAATTTTAGACGAAACATTTCCTGGATTAGGAAATCAACGCCAGGTTGTACAGTGGGCATTTGAAAAAGACCGTAAGGTGATGGATGCAAAACGTTTTTCCTACAACACAGACAGTTTCCTAATTGTTCAGCTTACCTCATCTAAGTCAGAAGGACTTGCTTCAGCAGCTGATGTTGAAGCGTCAGTAAAGCCCCTTGTTTTAAACGAAAAAAAGAAAGCATATATCGTTGATCAGATTAAAGCGTATACCACTTTAGAAGAAGTGGGCAATCAATTTGGACAAACGCCAAGTACAGCCACGGCCATGAATAGATTTACCGCTATGTTGGCTGGTGCATCAAAAGAGCCTAAGATTATTGGAGCAGCCTTTAGTCTGCCATCTGGAACACTATCAGCGCCCATTGCGGGCAACTCAGGGGTTTATGTGGTGAAAGCAACGGCTACAAAGCCTGCTGAAGCCTTACCAAGCTATGCAGGGTATAAGTCATCTTTGCTAAACAGCGCACAGCAAAACCTTCGACAAGAGCTTACTGCTGCTTTAAAGTCGACATACACTATTGTTGACAACCGCAACCTCTATTACTAAAAGAGCCCACATATATTGTAAGAATTCACTTACATATTTTTAAAATCATCGCCACTTCTCTTTAGTGGCGTTTTTATTGTTATTTCAAGAACCCATAATAAGGTTTAGTGCCACGTCCCCCTTGTTGAAATCTATACACCCCATTTTTGTTAAGTGAAGATTAAACAATTCTAATAATCTAATAATTTCAAGGAATAAGCTTCACAACCTTTTTTGCCCTTTTAGGTTCTTCCGTAGCAGTGAATCTGTTTTTTTGCTTTGATTGTTATGCTACAATGAAGGATTGGTCGGGGGGTCCCTCTGCCTTTGGGACCATGTTTATCGCATTCAACGTATTTCGAGTAGGTACTATGAGTTTAGACATATTTATGATTTGGATGTATACGATCAAACCCATCCTAATTATGTGCGTATTTTAAATTTTGGTGATAAGAAAACAGGTTGGTTGACACACAACCCTTTTAAGATATCAATTAGCCTTCTTGGTAAGATCACCCCAATATTTAACCCTTTAAAAGTTCCAGAGATGCAATAAGGAAGTCGCCTTTAATCGTTTTGTTTAGTTAAAATTTATTGTGATTTGATACAGAACGATCTTCAGTACTTGTATTTAGTAAGTATAGTATTGTGATTTGAATATAAAAAGACTTCCTTTTGCTTCTGGTTCTTAAAACCAACTGTCAAAAGCCTTCCAAGCTGTTGAAGCAAAAAACAACAGGTAGATAAAGGAAACAATAAATTTAAGCAGCACTCCAGAAAGGAACCCCAAGAAGGATCCAAAAGCAGCTTTGAGCGCTAGCTGACGGTTTGTGTTTTTGCTTAATTCTCCTGCAAGCGCACCTATAAAAGGACCAAAAATAATTCCAAATGGTGGAAAAAATAACCCTACAACCAAGCCCACTGTAGCGCCAATAGCCCCTGCTTTAGAGCCGCCAAAAGCTTTGGTGCCCCATATTGGAATCAGATAGTCCAACACCATAATAATTAAGGCAACAACAAGCGTCCAGGCAAGAAAATGCCAATCCTGCTCCACCTTGGAGGTGTAGTGTAAAGAAAGTAGGCCAAACCAACTGGTCAGCGGCCCGGGAATAATAGGCAAAAAACTACCTGCCATACCCAGCATTATAAGAAGACCGCCCAATATTAAAAGTGCTATATCCATAAGTCTAATTTACAAAATATTTAGAGGTCTACTTACAAAGACCGCTTAATTTTTTACATTTATGCAATGAAAATTTGGGGACTTTTCTTGATCATTACGTTGCTGTTTTTTGCATGTGCCAACCCCAAACCAACCCCCCAGTCGCCTACTACCAATTGGACTCAGCTAGACGAACCGCCCCTTTTTCCCAATTGCCCCCAAGAAGATGTTAACTTAAATTGGGCGTGTTTTGCCAAAACACTTCAAAATAAGTTGGATGTAACATGGGCTGCTAAGAAGCTTTCTTTTGGGGAGCTAAACGATACAATTTACGTTACTTTAAAGGTAGATACGCTTGGTCAACTTTCTGTAGTGAATTATAGCCATAGCGACCAACTTCAAATCCCAACTGCCGTCTTTACTGCTTTTGATGAGGTAGTTGCTTCGCTTCCGTTATTCCAGCCTGCCTTTAAAACCAATTTGGAAGTTCCTGTAGAAATTCAATGGACCCTTCCTGTCGCAATCTCCAACTAGCTTTTATTCCCTATTTTTACGCATGGCCGATTCGCGGATAATTTTAGGAGTTGATCCAGGGACTACCATTATGGGGTTTGGGATCATCAAAGTGGAAGCAAATACACTGACTTGTTTACAGCTAAACGAACTCAAACTAAGCCAATATAAAAGTCACTACGAGCGCTTGGGTCGCATATACGCCCGAACCACAGAGCTAATCAAAACCTTTAAGCCAGATGAGATGGCACTGGAGGCTCCTTTTTTTGGCAAAAACGTACAATCGATGCTTAAGCTTGGCCGCGCACAAGGGGTTGCTATTGCCGCAGGGATTGCATGCGATTTGGCTGTTTTTGAATATTCGCCTCGTAAGATTAAAATGGCCATTACGGGAAGCGGAAATGCTTCCAAGGAACAAGTAGCCAAGATGTTACAACAGTTGCTAAAGCTTAAATCACTTCCTAAAAACCTCGATGCGACTGATGGACTAGCCGCTGCTGTATGCCACTATTATAATCCCGAACAGCAAAACGAAAAGAGTTATTCTGGCTGGGCATCCTTTGTTCAAAAAGAGTCGCACCGCATAAAAAAATAAGATGTCGGGTATTTATCTCCATATTCCTTTTTGCAGAAAGGCATGCCATTATTGTAATTTTCATTTTTCAACCTCTGCCAAGTACACCGATGAAATGGTTACCGCACTCAAAAAAGAACTTAGACTTCGTAAAGATGAAGCGCAAGCACCCATTGAAACCCTTTATTTTGGCGGTGGAACGCCCTCCATGCTCACAGCATCACAAATAAGCCTACTTATCGCGGAGGTCTATGCACAATACCCCGTAGTTGCATTAGCTGAAATAACACTTGAGGCAAACCCTGACGATTTAACCCCCGCCTATTTAAAAGCCATCAAAGCAGCTGGAATCAATCGTTTGTCTATTGGCATACAGTCTTTTCATGATAAAGAACTGACCTTGATGAACCGAGTTCACAACGGTAAGCAAGCTGTGCAAGCGGTAATATGGGCGCAGGATATTTTCGAAAATATTTCCATCGATCTCTTGTTTGGTACGCCACATACTACGTTTGCCGATTGGCAAGAAAATTTAGCAATAGCCCTTAAACTCGATGTGCCACACATTTCTTCTTATGCCCTAACGCTAGAACCCAAAACAGCACTTGAACATTTTGTAGCCAAAGGGGTAGTTTCGTTATTGGATGATGTCGAGGTCGAAGCCCAATTTTTGTATCTGGTAGACTGTTTAACCAAAGCGGGTTACGAACATTATGAGTTGTCCAGTTTTGGGAAATCAGGCTATCGCTCTCGTAACAACACCGCTTATTGGCAGGGCAAGCCTTATTTGGGCATTGGTCCTTCTGCACATGGCTTTGATGGGGAAAATCGGTACTGGAATGTGAGTAATAATGCTGCATACATGAAACGAATCGCAGCAGATGAGCTGCCACAAACTGTTGAAAAACTTACGGTTATTGATAAATTCAACGAAGCCATCATGATAGGCCTTCGAGCGTCATGGGGCGTCTCGCTGCTCGCTTTAGAAGTAGAACTAGGCAAACGCTATCGTGACCATCTTGAGCAACAAGCGGCTCGTTTTGTTACGCGTGGATTATTGCACATAGCGGACAATTTTCTTAAGACAACGCCAAAGGGTGCTTTTATAGCCGATGGTATTGCCGCAGACTTGTTTCTTATTGATTTGCTTGAAAAAGCTCGGTAAAGTGGTGGTAAAAGTGTGGGATGGTCTCAATTCCTTTTAGGAAGTTGAACACCCCAAAATGCTCGTTTGGGGAGTGAATGGCATCGCTATCTAAACCAAAACCCATTAATATAGTCTTGCTGTCTAGTGTTTCTTCAAACAGTGCTACGATTGGAATACTACCACCATCTCGAACGGGGAGTGGAGCTTTGCCAAAGGTTTCCATATAGGCTTTACTAGCAGCTTGAAATTCCATTCCGTCCGAATGCATTACGTAGGCTTCGCCTCCGTGGTGTGGCGTAACCTTAACCTTGACACCCTTTGGGGCCAGCCCGTCAAAATGGTTGGTAAATAATGTGGTGATTTCTTCAGAACTTTGGTTGGGAACCAGTCGCATGGAGATTTTCGCATAGGCCTTACTGGCAATTACGGTTTTGGCGCCTTCGCCCGTATAGCCTCCCCATATACCGTTGACATCTAAGGACGGGCGAATAGACTTTCTTTCGTTGGTTGTATACCCTTCTTCGCCATGAACCGCTGCTATATCCAATGCTTTTTTATAGGCCTCGAGGGAGAAGGGAATCTTGCCCATTTCGAGGCGTTCCGAGGCACTAAGTTCTGCTACCTTATCGTAAAAACCAGCGATGGTAATGTGGTTATTTTGGTCGTGAAGCGAAGCAATCATCTGGGTCAGGATATTGATGGGGTTTGCAACTGCTCCGCCATATAAGCCGGAGTGTAAATCTCGATTGGGTCCTGTAAGCTCTACTTCTACATAGCTCATTCCGCGCAGCCCTGTAGTGATGGATGGCGTGTCGTTTGCCAACATACCAGTATCCGAAATCAATATAACATCGTTGGCCAACTTTTCTGGGTTGGCTCTTACAAAGTGCTCTAAGTTGTCACTACCGACCTCTTCCTCGCCTTCGATCATGAATTTGATGTTGCAGGGCAACCCACCATTTTGCTCCATTACTTCAAGTGCTTTAATGTGCATAAACATCTGCCCTTTATCGTCGCAGGCACCACGTGCAAAGATGGCACCATCGGGGTGTAGTGCTGTTTTTTTAATCACGGGATCAAAGGGATCGTTATCCCACAAGTCTAAAGGATCTGGGGGTTGCACGTCATAGTGTCCGTACACCAGCACAGTGGGTAGGGAGGCATCGATTATTTTTTCAGCATATACAATAGGGAAGCCTTCGGTAGGACATAGTTCGGTATGGGTACAGCCCGCTTGCTTGAGGGCTTCTTGCACGGCCGTGGCCGCTTTTTGCATCTCTGGAATGTAGGTTGAATCCGCGCTAATGGAAGGAATACGGATAAGTGAAAACAACTCTTCCAAGAAGCGATTTTGGTGTTTTTTTATATAGCTTGAAAAATGTGACATAGGGATTTAAATAAGCATCTAAGGTATAAAATACTTATATGATAAGAAAGTGGTTTTGAATTAGGGAAACATCCTTATATTTGCCGTCCTAATGCGGGTGTGGTGAAATTGGTAGACACGCTAGATTTAGGATCTAGTGCTTCACGGCGTGGGGGTTCGAGTCCCTTCACCCGCACGAAAAACCTCAACAACTGTTGGGGTTTTTTTATTCTTTCAGCTCTTTTTACAAATCCGGATTATTAAAAATGCGCAGCATAATACGATACTCGTGCATCTTTATCCATCCCTGCAGTAGCATCCATAAATGTATTGCGTTCAGGTCTAGTTTTAAAGATCCAAATACAAAAACTGTCCTTGCTGTGATAAATGGCTTTGAGTTCATCATCAATTGCGCAAAGTTCATCTGGGATTTGAGTAGGAATACATATCATAGGTGTTGATTTAAGAGGCTTATTGTCTTTTCTGTTGCTCCTTGGTTTTGCGTCACAAATGCAGCGTTTACTTGTCCTTTTTCATTTCGCAACCTATCGTTTTGCATAAGTTTCAGGACTTGATTGGTGCAGTCATCTGCGGATGTGATAGATACGACGCCTCCCAAATCGATGAGTGCTTTTGCTTCGGGAAACTTTTGATAGTTTTTCCCAATCACTACCGCAATGCCTTCCGCTGCAGGCTCCAAAATATTATGTAATCCCGACCTGCCCATACCGCCGCCAACGTAAGCAATACGGCCATAGGCATAACAGCGACTAAGCATGCCCAAGGTATCTAACACGAGCACAGGGCAGTTTGTGAATGCTGATGTCTTAGATTGGGAATACCGCACACTACCTTTGGGCAGCTTTGTCATAAGCTGAAGGAGTTTATCTTCGTGCATTTCGTGTGGCGCAATAAGCCAGCACCAGTCGCTTGGGGTTTGCGCAATAGCCTCTAAAAGTACCACTTCGTCTTCGGGCCATGTACTTCCAGCAATAACGCATTTTCGATTTCCTACAAACGATTCCATAAAAGGCAATGGCGTTTTGCTAGCCCCCACGCGGTCGTAACGGGTGTCGCCCGAAATACGCACTTGTTGTATCCCAATACTTCGCAGAAGTTTGAGCGAGTCGTCGTTTTGTACAAACAAATGGGTGAATTCACGCAGTAGCTTGCGTTGACTGTAGCCCCACGGCTTAAAAAAGCGTTGGTTTTGACGGAACAAGCCCGCTATTAAAAACAGCGGCACGCCTTTACGTTGTAGTGCTCGAATTAGATTCGGCCAAAACTCATATTTCACTAGTAATGCCATGACTGGATTGACCTGTGCAACAAAACGGTTGACATCTGCTTTGGTGTCCCAAGGGAGGTAGGTGACCAAGTCGGCAATGCCGTGATTTTTTCGTACTTCATAGCCAGAAGGCGAAAAAAAAGTAACCAGGTAGAAGTGTGTTGGATATTTATTTTTTAATGCAGTGAGCACGGGCAGCCCTTGCTCATATTCACCCAGTGAGGCACAGTGCATCCACACCACTTTTTTGTTTGGCGGAATGTTTTCGAGTTGTGTCCATAAGGCTTTGCGCCCGAGTACAAAAGCCTTGGCTTTAGCAGACGTGGCAACAGCTGGCGTTATGGCTTTGGCTACAGATACAGCAAGTGAATACAAAAAAGGCATGGCTCAAAGATACTTATTTCGCCAACAGGCGTTAGTTTTTTGTAATTTTGTGCTTCTAAAAAATTGCAATGCGAAAAATCCAAATGGTCGATTTGCAGACCCAGTACCAATTTATCAAACCACAAGTTGATGCGGGCATGCAAGAGGTACTCTCTTCTGCTCAATTTATAAACGGCCCAACCGTCCGGAATTTCCAAGCCGATCTTGAGGCCTATCTAGGCGTAAAGCACGTAATTCCTTGTGCCAATGGAACAGATGCGCTTCAGGTTGCCATGATGGGATTGGGGCTAAAGCCTGGCGATGAGGTAATCACCGCCGACTTTACGTTTGCTGCAACTGTGGAGGTTATTGCCTTGTTGGGACTTACCCCTGTTTTGGTAGATGTGCTCCCCGATACTTTTAATATTGACCCAGATGCCGTTGAAAAGGCGATTACCCCCAACACCAAAGCTATCGTTCCTGTACATCTTTTTGGGCAAGTAGCCGATATGAACCGCATCATGGATATAGCTCAAAAGCATGATTTATTTGTGATTGAAGATAACGCACAGGGCATAGGTGCTACGCATACCAATGCTGCAGGTGCCAAAGTAAAAACGGGCGGTATTGGCCATGTGGGGTCTACTTCTTTTTTTCCATCAAAAAATTTAGGTTGCTATGGCGATGGCGGTGCTATTTTTACCAATGATGATGATTTGGCACATACCATTCGCGGGGTTGTCAATCATGGGATGTACAAACGGTATCACCACGATGTGGTTGGCGTAAACTCTCGACTGGACAGTCTTCAGGCGGTAGTGCTTAACGAAAAATTAAAGCTTTTAGATTTTTATAACGAGCGCCGCAAATGGGCTGCTATTCGTTATTCACAATTGTTACAAGACCACCCAAAAATTGAAACGCCCATAACTTCAGGGGATTGTGATTCACATGTCTATCATCAATATACCTTAAAAATAGTAGGTGCCGACCGAGATGCCTTGGCAGCACACCTCCAACAACACGATATTCCTTGCGGAGTGTATTATCCCATTCCATTACACTTGCAAAAGGCCTATGCCGACAAGCGTTATAAAGAAGAAGATTTTGCAGTAACCAATCAGCTGATTAACCAGGTTATTTCCTTGCCCATGCACAGTGAGCTAGACGAAGATCAAATACAGTTTATTTGTAAAACAATCCTTGCGTTTTTGGATTAATCCAACACAGCAGATTGTACTTCAGCTTCTCGGTCAATTTTTTTGACCAATCCTTGTAGTACTTTGCCAGGACCGTATTCTGTGAACAAACGAGCTCCATCGTTGCGCATTTGTTTGATGGTTTGTGTCCACTTAACAGGACCGGTGAGTTGTGCAATGAGATTTTCTTTTATAAGCCCTGCATCTTGAGTAGGCGCAGCTGTTACATTCTGATATATTGGACAACTTGGCGTGTTAAAGTTAGTTTCCAAAATGGCTTTAGCCAATTCTTCTTGCGCGGGTTCCATAAGCGGCGAGTGAAAAGCACCACCCACAGGCAGTAGGAGTGCGCGCTTGGCGCCCTTTTCTTTAAGTACTTCACAAGCGGCTTCTACTGCTGAAAAAGCACCAGAAATAACCAATTGCCCTGGACAATTGTAATTTGCTGCTACCACAATTCCGTCCATGTTTTGACATACGTGCTCTACCACATCGTCTGCCAATGCCAATACGGCTGCCATGGTGCCTTTGGTAACATCACATGCTGCTTGCATGGCTTGTGCGCGTTTAGAAACTAGTGAAAGCCCATCTTCAAAAGACAAGGCTCCACAAGCTGTAAGGGCAGAAAACTCACCCAAAGAATGGCCTGCTGCCATATCAGGAGTTGCTTTTTTTGCCAGTTCATAACAGATTACGGAATGTAGAAAAATAGCAGGCTGGGTTACTTTGGTTTCTTTAAGTGCTTCAGCATCTCCATCAAACATGATGTCTGTAATTGAAAAGCCCAACTGGGTATTTGCACTGTTAAATCTTTCTTGTGCTAGTGGATATTGATCGTATAGTTCTTTGCCCATACCAACAAATTGGGCGCCTTGCCCTGGAAACATTGCTACATTCATGGTTTTATTTTTTCATAACGGATAAAAGAAAAAGCGTGTTGGTGCTTTTCGTCTGAGTCCCTGTTTTCGCGCCACACCTCACGCCATCTAGCGCTGTCTATTTCTGGAAAAAAAGTATCGGCTTCAAAATCGGCATGAACTCTTGTGAGTTCAATGCTGTCTGCATAAGCCAAACCTTGTCTGTAAATTTCACCTCCTCCAATAATAAAGGGTTGCTCATCTTCTTGCGCAAGTGCCAGAGCCGCTTCTAAGGAATGCACAACATGCGCATCCTCAGCGGTATAATCTTTTTGCCTAGTAATCACAACGTTGGTGCGATTGGGCAGGGCTTTGGGCATGGATTCAAAGGTCTTTCTACCCATGATGACATGGTGTCCTTTGGTTAAATTTTTGAAATGCTTAAGATCATCAGACAGATGCCAGATGAGTTTGTTGTCTTTGCCAAGTGCATTGTTTTCTGCAGCAGCAGCAATCATGGTGATGTTCCTTTTTTGATTTTCACGTTCCCACTCGGCACTTGCTTTAAGTGCAGCCTCTTTGTCCATATTGCGTTTTAATTTTTCAACTTTTAACGCCTGCTTTTCTAGCAGAAACTCCATTTGTTGTGTTTCCCAGGCTTTGCCCATAAATGAATGAAACACATAAACACGCAAAAAGTGAATGACCAGTAGCGCCCCCAACAGGGTGGCTAAGGCAAAGGACCATTTGGAGTTGAAAGGCATAAATTCAGCCTTATATTCAAAAGCTAAGTTCGCTATTAATGCGAAAAAAATGAGAAACAGCGAGCTCAGCAAATGCCTGTGAAACCATGTCTTTTGCGCGATGCGTTGCTGGGCATACTCAACTAGCGAGAGTTGCTGCGGGTCGATGGCTGAAGGAGTTTTCTTTTTTCTAAACATAAGATGAAGATTAAACAGCGACAGCGCCCTTAATTCCAGGATGTGGATCGTAATTCAAGACTTCAATGTCTTCGTATTTAAAATCAAAAAGGTCGCTTATGTTTGGGTTAAGTTTTAAGGTAGGTAGCGGTTTGGGCGCTCTGCTGAGCTGAAGTTCAACTTGGTCAAAGTGATTGGTGTATATGTGGGCATCGCCAAGTGTATGGATAAATTCACCTGCTTTAAAGCCACAAACTTGCGCCATCATTTCTGTGAGTAGGGCATAGGATGCAATATTAAACGGTACTCCCAAGAAAATATCAGCGCTCCGTTGATATAGTTGGCAAGATAGTTTGCCGTCTGCTACATAAAATTGAAAAAAAGCATGGCAGGGAGGCAGGGCAGCCTTTCCATTGGCAACATTTTCAGAAAAACTTTTAGAGGTATCAGGAAGTACGCTTGGATTCCAAGCTGAAATTAACATACGTCGGCTGTTGGGGTTGGTTTTTAGCGTTTCGATAACTTGTTTGAGCTGATCTACATTTTCGCTATTCCAGTTGCGCCATTGATGCCCGTATACTGGGCCCAAGTCTCCATTTTCGTCAGCCCATTCATTCCATATACGCACGCCGTTCTTGGTAAGATAGTCTGTGTTGGTATCTCCTTTTATAAACCATAGTAGTTCGTGGATAACCGATTTAAGGTGTATTTTTTTGGTTGTTACTAACGGAAAACCCTCTGATAAGTCAAAGCGCATTTGGTGCCCAAAAACACTTCTTGTTCCTGTTCCTGTTCTGTCTCCTTTAACAGCTCCGTCGTTGCGGGCACGTCGAACCAAATTTAAATACTGCTGCATTGTTTGTTTTTTGTAAAATTAAAAGCTAGATCAAAATATCTTGCATTTTGAAGAATAGTTTTTCAAAAGGTTTTCAACTATTATCCTAACAGTGCCCCTACCAGGGTAGCAGACAGTAATGAGGCAATGGTTCCACCTAAAACAGCACGAAAACCAAATGAAGAAAGCACCTTTCGCTGGTTGGGCGCCAGTCCACCAATTCCGCCAATTTGAATACCAATTGAGGCAAAATTGGCAAACCCACATAACATATAAGTTGCCATTACAATAGATTTTTGGCTGCTGAAATGAATTTCATTGGCTGCGTTTTTAAGTTCTGCCAATTGAATATAACCCACAAATTCACTTGCCGCGAGTTTAATACCTAATAGCTGTCCCATGGGCAATAAATCGTCCCAAGGTACTCCGATAAGCCACATGATTGGAGCAAATAAAGTTCCCAAAATAGCCTCTATGGAAAGCGCGTCATAAGAAGATATACTTGAAACCCATTCATTTAGATTGGTAATTTCTCCGACCTCGAATAGTATTCCATTTACCATCGCAATTAAGGCTACAAAAACCAGTAGCATACCTCCGATATTAGCTGCGAGTTTTACACCCTCTATGGTACCGTTAGCTATGGCATCTAGCATATTACTGCCAACATCTTGCGTGGATACTTCTGGATTTGTGTCAATAGATGCTGTCTGGGGGAATAGCATTTTTGCTACTATAATGGCACCGGGTGCAGCCATAACTGAGGCTGCGAGTAGGTGTTTGGCAAATGCCAGACGCAAAACGGGATCATCACCACCCAAAAAACCGATATAGGCCGCTAAAACGCCTCCAGCTACCGTGGCCATTCCGCCAACCATAACCAACAGCATTTCGGAACGATTCATCTTGGGTAAATAAGCCTTGATGAGCAGTGGTGCTTCTGTTTGCCCCAAAAATATATTTCCAATTACAGATAGGCTTTCTGCCCCCGAAATGTTAAGCAGTTTTGCGGTTCCCTTGGCTAGTATTTTAACCAAAAACTGCAATACCCCAAGATAAAACAACAACGAAGTAAGTGCAGCAAAAAAGATGATGGTGGGCAGTATTTGAAAAATAAATATAAAGCCGTAGCTGTCAACATTCATTAAATCTCCGAACAAAAACAAGCTTCCTGCAGCGGTAAAGTCTAAAATACTGACGAATATTTTACCAACGGCATTGAAGATGCTCTGTACCCAACTTAGCTTTAAAATACTTATCGCCAATACAAGTTGTAACAATAAACCAAATCCAACTGTTTTCCAATTGATGGCTTTTCGATTGTTACTGCACAAATATGCAATAAGTAGCAGTGCAACAATTCCACCAACTGCTTGTATAGCGCCCAGTAATGAGATGCCTTGGTGAGCCGCAATAGGCTGCTGGGATAAATCCAAAAATGTCATTCTTTGGTTTTGTTTGTACGCTTAGAAATTTCATCCCTCAATCGGGCTGCTAATTCGTAATCTTCTTTTTTGACCGCTTTTTTAATGGCATTTTCAAGTTCTTGGTTAGATAGATCTGAATAATTCAGTTCATCGGACAATTCGTCGTCGGGTGTACCTTTCGCGGGTAATTCTCCTTTTTCAAAGACAACCCCGGCTTTTTCCAACACACTTTCATGGGTATAAATGGGCGCCTTGAATCGCAATGCCAACGACACAGCGTCAGAAGTTCTAGAGTCAATAATCTCTTCAATTTTATCCCGTTCACATATAAGACTCGAGTAAAAAACGCCATCTACCAATTTGGTAATGATTACCCTTTTTATGGCAATATCAAATCGATATGCAAAATTCTTAAACAGATCGTGTGTAAAGGGGCGTTGTGGCTTTATGTCTTTGTCTAAATTAACAGCAATGGATTGTGCTTCAAATTCTCCAATGACCACCGGGAGTTTGCGTTTTCCATCAACTTCATCCAAAATCATGGCGTATGCGCCGCTTTGATTTTGGCTGTAGGTAATCCGGTTTACACGAAGTTGAATAAGGCTCATGATTAAGGATGTTCTTTACGTGCCCTAAAATACAAAATTGGGTATTATGATTGTGCTTTAAACGCCTTAAGTTTTTCTGTTAGTACAGGAACCACTTCAAACGCATCTCCCACAATGCCGTAGTCTGCAGCTTTAAAGAAAGGCGCTTCTGGATCATTGTTAATGACAACCTTCACTTTTGAAGCATTCACTCCTGCCAGATGCTGTATGGCACCCGATATACCAATGGCAATATAGAGGTTGGTAGAAACAGGCTTGCCTGTTTGCCCGACGTGCTCATCGTGAGAACGCCAGCCCATATCAGAAACGGGCTTCGAGCATGCTGTGGCAGCATCCAATACTTCAGCGAGTTCCTCAATTAAATGCCAGTGCTCTGGACCTTTTAGGCCTCGACCACCAGACACGACTACGTCGGCATCGGCTATAGTAGCCTTTCCGGTTTCCTTGCTTATGGATAACTGCTCTAACTGCGAAGCCGTGTGTTCGACAGTTGCATTTTCAACAACGCAATCAACCGCTTGTTCAACAGAGCCAAATGTATTGTTTCCAACCCCAATGATATTAACCTCGGCAGTTAGTGTGGTGTTTGCAAAAGCCTTATTGGTAAAAGCTGTTCTTCTAACCGTTAGGGGTTGATATTCGTGTGGCAAAGCCACTACATTGGGCACATAAGCAGCGTTTGTGTTTGCTGCAATCAGCGGCGCTAAAAACTTGGCATCAGCGCTGCTGCTAACAATAATATGTGTAGCTGCAAGCTTCGCGACATAATGCGTCAAGACATTTGCATAGACATGTGCGTCAAATTGCTGTGGCGTATTGGTAACATTAAAAACTTTTGAAACCCCAAATTGTCCCAATTCTTGGGCGTTGTCGGCATTAAAGCTAATCGCTACACAGTCTTTGTTGAGCTTGTCGGCCAAAGCAACTCCATAGGATGCAATTTCGGCCGCATTGCGTTTAAGTTTGTTGTTTTCAGATTCAATAAAGAGAAGGATAGACATAATATTAGGTTAAATAACGTTAGCTTCTTTATGTAATAATTCGATCAATTGGTCGATGTCGTCAGCAGGAACGAGCTTGACTTCAGCTTTTGGAGCTGGCTTTTCAAATAGGACATCTTTGGTGGGGATCCCCGAACCCTTTGGATTAAGCACTTCAAAGGGTTTTTGTCGTGCTTGCATGATGCCACGCATGTTTGGAATTTTAAGATCAGCTTCTTCAACAAGACCCTTTTGTCCGCCAATAACCATCGGCAAATTCCCTTTTAGTTTTTCACGCCCGCCATCAATTTCGCGTTCAACAACGGCATTCTTGCCATCAATTTCCAAACCAACGCAATTGGGTACAAAAGCAATATCGAGCAGTGCAGCAAGTATACCAGGCACCATAGCGCCGTTGTAATCAATAGATTCCCGGCCTGCAATGACAAGGTCATATGGATTGGTACTAATAAATGCAGCAAGCTCTTTAGCAACTTGCATTCCATCTGTTGCAGGGGTATCTACACGGAAAGCTTTATCGGCGCCTATGGCCAAGCACTTGCGGAGCGTAGGTTCTGCAGCTGCAGTGCCCACATGGATAACATGCACTTGCGCCCCTTGTTTTTCTTTAAACCAAATGGCACGGGTAAGCCCAAATTCATCGTTGGGATTGATAACAAACTGCACCCCATTTGTATCAAATTGCGTATCGTTTTCAACGAAGTTTATTTTCGAGGTGGTGTCGGGAACATGGCTTATGCAAACGAGTATGTTCATAGATTTAGAATTTAGTTCAAATGTATAAAAAAATACTATGCACGCATAATAAATAGAAGTCTTTTGCTTTAAGGTATTTTATTGCTACTTTTGCGCCTCTTAAAACATATATGAGAACCATTCAATTTAGAGAAGCAATATGCGAAGCAATGTCTGAGGAAATGCGCTTAGACGATAGCATATATTTAATGGGCGAGGAAGTTGCTGAGTACAACGGTGCTTATAAAGCTTCTAAAGGTATGTTGGATGAGTTTGGTGAAAAGCGTGTTATCGATACCCCAATTTCCGAACTTGGATTTGCCGGTATTGGCGTAGGTTCGACCATGACAGGGAATAGACCCATTATCGAATTTATGACATTCAATTTTGCGCTAGTTGGCATCGATCAAATCATAAACAACGCAGCAAAAATTCGTCAGATGTCTGGCGGGCAGTTTCCATGTCCAATCGTATTTCGTGGGCCAACCGGTTCTGCCGGTCAGTTGGCCGCAACCCACTCACAGGCATTTGAGAGTTGGTATGCCAATTGTCCTGGTCTAAAAGTAATTGTACCTGCAAACCCGTATGATGCCAAAGGCTTGTTAAAGGCTGCCATTAGAGATAATGATCCTGTTATTTTTATGGAGTCTGAGCAAATGTATGGAGACAAAGGTGAAGTGCCTGAAGGGGAATATGTATTGCCTATTGGCGTTGCAGAAGTAAAGCAACAAGGACAAGATGTTACGATAGTTTCCTTTGGAAAAATCTTAAAAGAAGCGCAAAAAGCCGTTGCAATATTAGCAAAAGAAAATATTTCTTGTGAGCTTATTGATTTGAGAACCATTCGCCCACTGGATATGGATACCATCCTTACTTCTGTTAAAAAAACCAACAGATTGATTATTTTAGAAGAATCATGGCCCTTTGGAAATATATCCACCGAAATTACCTACCAAGTACAAAGCCAGGCTTTTGATTATTTGGACGCTCCTGTTCAGAAAATCAATACAGCCGATACGCCTGCACCCTATTCTCCTGTATTGTTACAAGAATGGTTGCCCAACCATGAGGATGTTGTACGCGCTGTAAAAAAAGTTATGAATTAAACCAATTACCACACTACACATGAATGAATTTGTTTTTTACCTTCCAATAGTACTCGCCGTACTAGGCCTAATTGTTATGATCATTAAAGCCCAATGGGTGCGCAAGCAAGCCGCTGGAGACGCCAAGATGATTGAAATTTCAAGCGCTATTAAAGAAGGCGCACTTGCTTTCTTAGGTGCTGAATATCGACTGCTTTCCTTTTTTGTTGTTGGTGCGTCTGTCGCCTTATACATCGTTTCTACTCTAGTTGAATCCACTCATTGGATGATTGTACCCGCCTTTATTTTTGGTGCTTTTTTTAGTGCCTTTGCTGGTAACATCGGGATGCGTATTGCCACTGATGCCAATGCACGTACTGCAGAGGCTGCCAAAACAAGTTTGCCAAACGCGTTGAATGTCTCTTTTAACGGAGGGACTGTAATGGGACTGGGCGTAGCGGGACTAGCCGTACTGGGATTGAGCTTATTGTTTTTGTTTTTTATTGGTCAATTCATGGGTCAAGACGGAACCTTTTATGCGAACATGACCGTTGTGCTAGAAACCTTAGCGGGCTTTTCTTTAGGTGCGGAATCTATTGCATTGTTTGCACGTGTAGGAGGAGGTATTTATACCAAGGCTGCCGATGTTGGCGCTGACCTTGTTGGAAAAGTAGAGGCAGGCATTCCTGAAGACGATCCCCGTAACCCTGCAACAATTGCTGATAATGTTGGTGATAACGTGGGTGATGTAGCTGGGATGGGTGCCGATTTATTTGGCTCTTACGTAGCGACCGTGTTAGCTGCTATGGTCTTGGGTAATTACGTCGTAAAAGACATGCTAGACGCTGGTACTGAACTTGTTTCTTTTAATGGAATGGGGCCTATATTGTTGCCATTGGTCATTGCAGGTGTAGGTGTTTTGGCATCTATTATCGGAACCTTATTTGTTCGTATCAAATCTAACGATGCAAAAGAGTCACAAGTACAAAAAGCGCTAGACACAGGAAACTGGGCTGCAATTCTACTGACATTGGTTGCGAGCTGGTTTTTGATTGACTGGATGCTCGAAGACACCATCAACATGACTTTCTTTGGTGAGGGAGTTGTTGCTGTTCCATCCATAAACGTATTTTTTGCTGCCTGTATCGGCTTAGCTGTTGGTGCCTTGATTTCCATGGTAACCGCATATTATACCTCACTAGGCAAAAAACCTGTTATGGACATCGTTCAAAACAGTTCTACAGGTGCTGCTACCAATATTATAGCTGGACTGGCTGTGGGTATGAAATCTACCTTTTCATCTGTTATTTTATTTGCAGCCGCTATTTATGGTTCTTATGCACTAGCGGGCTTCTACGGAGTTGCACTAGCAGCATCCGCCATGATGGCAACCACCGCAATGCAATTGGCAATTGATGCATTTGGTCCTATTGCGGACAATGCAGGGGGCGTAGCTGAAATGAGTGAACTTGAGCCAAAAGTACGTGAGCGTACAGATATTTTAGATTCAGTAGGAAACACCACTGCGGCGGTAGGTAAAGGATTTGCCATTGCTTCTGCTGCACTTACAGCCTTGGCACTATTTGCTGCTTATGTAACCTTCACGGGTATTGACGGAATCAACATCTTTAAAGCGGATGTACTGGCAATGTTATTTGTAGGGGGTATGATACCTGTTGTCTTCTCTGCGCTTGCCATGCAATCTGTTGGTAAGGCCGCCATGGAAATGGTGCAAGAGGTGCGTCGTCAGTTTAAAGAGATCCCTGGAATTTTAGAAGGAAAAGGAAAGCCTGAGTATGCCAAGTGTGTAGATATTTCTACCAAGGCTGCACTTAAGGAAATGCTATTGCCCGGTTTAATTACCATTATTACTCCCATTTTGATTGGATTATTATTTGGTGCTGAACCACTCGGTGGTTATATGGCAGGTGTTTGTGTGTCTGGTGTTATGTGGGCAATTTTCCAAAATAACGCTGGTGGTGCATGGGACAACGCTAAAAAATCATTTGAAGCTGGAGTAGAGATTGATGGCGAGATGACCTTTAAAGGGAGCGAAGCGCACAAAGCTGCAGTTACTGGCGACACGGTTGGTGATCCATTTAAAGACACTTCTGGTCCTTCCATGAATATTTTGATTAAGCTTACGTGTTTGATCGGTCTTGTGATGGCTCCGCTTTTGGGCGATGGCCACAGTTCCGACGTGGTTCATGTAGAAGTCCAAATGGAACGCACAGATGAGGGTATGGCTAAAGGCACCCTAACAGTGGTTACTGACCAAGACGGACAGGAAGTTGAACAAGTAAAGGTATTTGAAGGTACTGCCACTGAAGTTCAAGAAGCTATCACAACAGCTGAAAGTGAACTTGGCGTTACGAAGAAGTAAAAAGCCCGCTCAATTCCGCATCAATTTTTTCAATTACAGTACTGAGGTCTGAGGTGTTGTCCACGAAATTAATGTCGTCCACATCAATGATTAAGACTTTTCCTTTATCATAGTTGTGCACCCAAGCTTCATAGCGCTCATTAAGCCTGCTTAAGTACTCAATACTGATGGAATTTTCATAATCACGTCCGCGCTTGTGTATTTGTGAGACGAGATTTGAAATCGAACTTCTTAAATAGATCATCAAATCTGGACCTTTAACCAAAGATTCCATAAGCTCAAAAACAGCTTGATAATTTTTAAAATCACGATGCGTCATGAGTCCCATAGCATTGAGGTTTGGCGCAAAAATATGGGCGTCTTCATATATGGAACGGTCTTGTACCACGTCATTCCCCTTTTTTTGGATTTCTAAAATTTGCCGGAATCGACTGTTAAGGAAATAGATTTGAAGGTTAAATGACCAACGTTCCATTTCAGCATAAAAATCATCGAGGTAGGGATTCTCAACAACATCTTCATAATGTGCTTCCCATCCATAGTGTTTGTGCAGTAGTTCTGTGAGCGATGTTTTTCCAGCTCCTATATTTCCAGCTATGGCAATATGCATATGTAAAATTTAGCCACAATATAAGTATCTTTCCAAAAAAAATTCCCCCTTGATCGCTATAATTTAAATTAAAACTTTTTGTGATATCTTGTGTCTAATATTGAAAACGTTATGTTTAAAATTCTTTTGTCTTTACTGATCTTAACTCCGTTCTTTTCAAACGGACAGCTTGCAAAGGCAACCTACACCATGAAAGTCAGTATGAATATGGATTTTGCAAACAATCCCAATATTCCAAAAAATGTGGCTGAGCGTATCAAAAAACGCATGTCTGAACCTCAAAGCTTCAATCTGTTTTTTGACCAAACACAATCCTTATACAAAAAAGAGGAAAAATTAGACAGCCCTCAAGGAGGGCGCGGGGGTGGTTTTATGCGCTTTGGCGGAGGTGATGGCAGTATTACGCATACCGACCTTGCTGCGCGCAAGCAAACGAGCCAACAAGAATTATTTGGCAAGACATTTTTGGTGTCAAAAAACACGAATCAACGCAAATGGGCTTTTACGGGTGAATCCAAGCAAATAGGGCAATACACCGCTTATGAAGCAACCTATGTTTACAAGAAAGATCCAACAAGCTTTACTATGTCTTTCGGCAATCGAAATAAAAAGGAAGAAGAAGAAAAAGAAGCCCCCGAAAAAGTAGCTGTTACCGTTTCTGTATGGTTTACAACCGACATTCCCATTTCTGCTGGACCTGCAAGCTATTTTGGTTTGCCCGGGTTGGTGCTGATGGTACAAGATGACAATAGGGTTTTGGTTTGTACAGAAGTCCAGATGAATGTTAAAGATAAAATCAAGCTTGAAGCACCTAAAAAAGGCCGAGCAGTTACCCAAAAGGAATTTTCAAAAATTAGAGAGCAAAAGGCGAAAGAAATGCGAGATCGTTTTCAAAATAATGGAAACAGAGGCAACGGAAATCGCATCATGATAAAAGGATAGTTAATGGGAAAAAGGAAAGTATGCGCATTGCTCGTCTTTGTTGTATCAGTAAGTGCCTGGAGTCAAAATATTAGACTTGAAGGAGTTGTTTTAGACAGTCTTGGTGTGGCTATATCCACTGCCAATATTGTTGCTACTAACCAAGAAACCAACCGAATGGATAATTTTGCCATATCGGATATGGAAGGTAAATTTTCTATTGGTATAAAAAACAATGTTCCTTACACCATAAAGATTTCTTATTTAGGATATAAACCTGTTTCACTAGACCGCAAATCAACCACCGACCTCAACGAGGTGATTGTAATGTATGAGCAGGCAGAGCAGCTTGATGGAGTGGAGATCACCTATGAAATGCCCGTATCCATTCAGGGCGATACCATCGTGTATAATGCCGACTCCTTTAATACAGGCTCAGAACGTAAACTAAAAGATGTATTGGAAAACTTACCAGGCGTTGAAATCACTTCAGATGGTCAAATTGAAGTTGAAGGACGAAAGGTGACGAAGGTCATGGTTGAGGGAAAAGATTTTTTCGATGGCGACTCAAAAATAGCAACTGAAAACATACCTGCAAATGCCGTTGATAAGGTCCAAGTATTGAAAAACTTCAATGAAATTTCACAGTTGAGCGGTGTTACGAATAACGACGATAATATAGCCATCAATATCAAGTTAAAAGAAGGAAAAGACCGCTTTTGGTTTGGAGAACTGGGTGCAGGCGGTGGCGAAAAAGATCGAATATTGCTAAACCCAAAAGTATTTTATTACAGCCCAAAAACCAGCATAAACTTCCTTGGCAATAGAAACAATCTTGGTGAAAATCCATTTACAAGGCAGGACTACTTTAGATTTACAGGCGGGTTTAGAAATCAAAGCAACCAAAGTGGTTCTTCCGTTCAAATTCAAACGGATGACGTAGGACTTTCAAACCTACAAAACAACAATGCAGCCTCCATTGAAAATGATTTTGCTGCTACTAACTTTTCACATCAGCCCAAAGAGGGATTAACCCTTTCAGGTTTTGCCATACTTTCACAAAATAACACCCGAATCAAATCCATTCGTGAACGCACGTTCACCTCTACGGGTGTCAAAGAAGTGACAGACAACGATTTTGATCAGTCAAATACATCAGAACTGTATAAGTTCAGCACGCTCTACAACGCAAATCCTGACTTTCAGTTTGAGTATGATGTGTTCTATCGAAAAGCTGATGAATCGGAATACAGCGACTTAACATCTTCTGCCACAAGAGTAGAAGAAATTAGCTCGCTTCGCGAACAAACACCAAAGCAGTTAAGTCAGAATCTAAATGCGTATTTCACACTGAATGAGAAGCATATTTTTGCACTTGAATTACAGCACACCCTTCAAGAGGAAAACCCCTTTTTTGAATTGCTAAAAGAACGCATTCTTTTTCCAAATGTCCTTCCCCTAAGCAACCAGCCTGAAGGCTATTTAGTTCAACAAAATCGTTTTACAAAAACCAATAAGCTCGATGGGCGTTTGGAATACTATTATATGTTGAATGATACGTCAAGTTTAAATTTCACAGTGGGCACCACTCAAGTAAAACAAGATTATACTTCCAGCATGGGTAACACAGTTGATGGTACGCTTACTGCTTTTGATCAGCCCAACCTTATTAACGATGTTCATTTTGACTTTTCGGATATATACACTGCGGTTCGTTACAGAGTAAAAGTGGGCAAGTTTCTAATCAATCCCGGTTTTACATTGCACAACTACGATATTAAGACCCTTCAATTGAACCCTACTACGAACAAGGAGACAAGGATTTTACCAGATGTTTGGGTTCGGTTTCAGTTTCGCAAATCAGAATCACTGCGCTTTACTTATCGGGCACAATTGCAGTATTCCGATGTGAGTAGGCTTGGCGCGGGCTATACCTTCAGCAATTACAACAGATTATTCCTCGGGAATAGTGAACTAAAACCTGCGTATTTTCATAATTTCAGTTTAAACTATTTCAATTTCAACATGTTTAACTTCACGAATATCTTTATTAGTATGAACTACCGAAAACAGTTTGATAATTTTAAAACGGTAAATGTTGTTTCTGGGATCAATCGCGAGTCTTCTCCTTTTAATTCACCAAAAGCAGAAGAACGCATCAATATAAATGCACGGCTTCAAAAAAGGTTTAATAACTTAAAAACGAGTTTCACGCTTCGAGCCAATAAAAACAAATCCTACAATATTGTTAATGGAGATTTGCGT
>Ga0228666_1000468_pt1 | contig 22841 bp, 23 predicted proteins | sample 80DmetaG_FD_182702 | JGI IMG/M metagenome (GOLD analysis project Ga0228666, IMG submission 182702) | Seawater microbial communities from Monterey Bay, California, United States - 80D | ecosystem: Environmental > Aquatic > Marine > Coastal | place: USA: California | collected 2016-10-11 | reverse complement strand
GCCTGACGGGGCTTCTTCACTACCTTTGGCAAGAGGCTGATCTGACCAAATGGGTGCCAGCTATGGAAGACAAGCGTTGGTGGGGTGTGGTTGCCTCAAGCTTGCGCCGCGCGGCCCTTGGCAAGAGTGCTAAAGGCTTTGCGCTCAGTGAGGCGTTGCTCGTGCCAGAGGCGTTTAAGCTTGAGCGCAAAGAAGAGATTATTGCGCGGCGCAGCCATAAGCTTGAAAGCATCGCGGGCAGAGGCGGTAAGGGCGCAGCCCTTGGGCTTTTGATTGCGGAGTATAAATCACATGCGCCCACGCGCCTTGGTGCGCGCTTTGTGTTTAAGCATATGGCTGATCTGTCCTTCTTTGCGGATGCGGACCTGACCGCGCGCTTTGAGCGGGTCTTTTCGGGCCAACTTGAACTGGCGGATATGGTGCAGGGCAGCAAGGTGATTGTGATGGCCTCCTTTGAGCAATCAAAGGCTGGCTATCCTGTGCTGGAACAGATCGCGATGATGCTTGTGGATCAGAACTGGCTTCCATTTGAGCACACGCGCGAGCTGGTGTTGATCGAGCGGGCGGTTGAACAGAAGCGCAGGTTTGTTCGCCAGCTTCGCTACAACCTCAAACCGGACGCGGTGATCTCTACACTGGTGCTGAATGATTTGAGTGCGCCCGTGGCCTGCTTTGTAACGCCGCCCTCTGCGAGTGGTGATGTGCTGACGCAGACCCAAACCATGGTGGCTGAGACCGACTATGCAACATGGCTCTGGGGCCAAGAGCCGATGATGCCTGCCCTGCCTCAAGAGGCGGATGTGGCAAAGCTGTTGAACAATGAGGGGGAGCTCTGATGTTGCGCTATAAGGATGATATCAGCGCGCCGCGGGGCGTGGCGCCAAGATTGGGGTCCTTTGTGCGGCCGTTGTCTATGGCCCTGTTTTGCACAGTTACACTGGCAGGCCCACTTCACGCTGAAACATGGACGGGTGTTGCGAGCGTCATTGATGGTGACACTTTGGAGATTCACGGGGTGCGGATGCGTCTTGAGGGTATCGATGCTCCTGAATCCAGCCAGCTTTGTTATGATGAGCGCCATACGGCGTGGCGGTGTGGGCAGGCGGCTGCGCGCGCACTTGATGAGTTTATCACTCGCAAGACGGTGCAGTGCGAAACACACAGTAAGGATCGCTACGGACGCTATATCGCAACTTGTTATCTTGGGCGCACGGATCTCAATGCGGCGCTGGTCGCATCAGGTTTGGCCGTCGCTTACCGTAAGTATTCCAAGCGCTATATCCTTGAGGAAGAGAGTGCCCGCGCGGCCAAAGTAGGTATCTGGCGTGGTGCTTTTGTAATGCCGTGGGATTGGCGTCGTGGGGAGCGGGTTCAATGAGTGACACGCTTCCGGATATTGCAATTGCCCGTCTGGTTGGGGTTACAGAGCACGCAGGCGTTCAGAGTCAGTGTTCCTTGGTGTTTCACTTGGAAACTGAGGAGGGCGCGCGTCTTGAGCTTACCCATGCCAACATCATGCAAGCCTTGCGGTTTGCCCAAGAAAGAGGGGCCATGCCAGCGTTACCTGAAGACTGGTGGGCGAGAGATGGGGGCACAAATGGCTGTTGATCTCAAATTGAGCCGCGCTGATATGGCCGTTCAGGAAACTCAATCCGACTTGGGTGCTTTGTTCAGATTTGAAGACACCCAGACAGGCTTTGAGGCTCTTGTTTCATTGGCCACGCTTCTTCAGTGCCTATGCGTGTCGCGTAACGCATGTCTTGTTCCCGAGCTGCCAGTTGAATGGAAAAACGTAGCGCTTCCCGAAGGTATTGAAGCGATGTCAGCCGATTGCGGAACGACAGTTGAGAAAGATGGGAGCAAGATATGAGTGATATTGAAGGCTTCATCCGCACAGCTCTCGGTGAATTTGGTCCGCTCTTGGATGACGATCAGGTTGTTGAACTTTCGGCCAATCAAAACGGTGCCGTTTTTGTTGAGCGGCTTGGGCTCGGCTCTCAACATGTTGGCACTTTAGAAGAGGTTGCACGCGAGCGCGTCATTCGGTTTTGTGCCACAGCGAGCGGCACGGCCGTCACAAAAGATGCCCCTATAGTTTCAACAAAGATGCCTGGCACTGGGTATCGTTTTGAAGGTGTTAAGCCTCCTGCGAGTGAGGCACCGCTGTTTTCAATCAGGTTTCATGCCGCGCGTGTGCTTACAATGGATGACTATGTGAAACAGGGCGTCGTGACGCAAAGCCAAGCCAGCTACCTGCTTGAAGCGCTACATAACCATAAGAACATCGTTCTGGTGGGGGGGACGGGTTCGGGTAAGACAACCTTCCTCAACATGATGATCGGCGAGTTGGATCAGCCTAACCGCGCACCTGAACGGCTGGTGATCATCGAGGATACGCAAGAAATCAAAAGTGCCAACCCGAATGTGGTGTTTCTCAAGACCTGTGAGGGTGTTGATATGACGGGTTTGCTGGCCTCGACACTGCGCTTGAGACCTGGCCGCATCATTGTTGGTGAGGTGCGCGATGGGGCCGCTTTGGCGATGGTCAAGGCATGGAACACTGGCCACCCAGGCGGGCTTACAACCGTTCACGCAAATTCCGCAGAGGCAGCTTTGACGCGGATTGATCTTCTTATTCGGGAAGCCTCATCGATGCCGCTGCCTGAGGTCATAGGTTTGGGCGTGGATGTCGTGGCGTTCATCGAAGCGGATATCACGAGCCGCAAAATCAAAGAAATCATTGAAGTTAAAGGATACGAACATGGCGAATTCAAAATCACACAAGTTGGCTAAACCACTCATGCGGATGGCCGCTCTCACGGCCATTTTGGCCGTCTGTGCCGCCCAAGCCCATGCAGGGGGGACGGGTCTTCCATGGGACGGGCCAATCGAGAAAATCTCGAAAGGACTTTCCGGACCTGTAGCATTTCTTTTTGCTCTTGGGGGAATGGTTGTCCTTGGAGTGCGGTGGGTCTTTGGCGGGGAAATGGGTTCTATGACGCGCTCGCTGCTGACGGCTGTGGCAGGCATCGCGCTCTTGGTTTTTGCCGCCGACTTTCTTTCAGGCCTTTTCGGCGTCTCATCTGCTCTCATCCTTAAATAGGAGCCATCATGCAGTGTCATCCAGCACCATCAGGTAAAACTATGACAGGCCATATCATATCAGCAAAACGCGGGGGCAGGGCTGGGAACTTTAGCTTTTCCAGCGCCTTGTCCCGAGGCTCTTTTGCGTCTCTTGTGAGTTTGAATATGCGCACAGTTTTGAGTGCCGCTCTTCTGGTCGCCTGCATGGGCTCGGAGGCGTCCGCTTGTGACAAGGATTGTGAAACGACAATTGATGAGCTGAGCGAGGCGGCGCGCAAGCGTGACCAGTCCGTTGCTCAGGGCAAAAACAGCTCGGTTGTTGTGCAATATGGTGCTGGCATCCCGGTCTTAAAATGTCGCCCTCTGAACTTTTGTTCGCTGCAACTTCAGCCAGGGGAAATCCCGATTGAAGATATAACGCTTGGCGACTCAACGCTTTGGGACGCAGAGGTTCGTGTGTCTGGCAGTGAAGAAAATCCGAACGTTCGGGTTTTGATCAAACCGGATGCAAAGGCCACGCAAACCAGCCTCGTTGTTGCGACTGACAGACGGTTCTATGACGTGCAGCTCCTCAAGAGCGACACGGATTACACAACCGTCTTGGCCTTCACATACCCACAAGATGTTGAGGCGGCGAATAAGGCGCGTATTGAGAAGCTGAATGCAGCCAAAGCGGCCACGGCTGCGGCCGCACGCAAAAAGACAACGGCTGAGCGTGCGCGTAAATCTGTCACGGTTGATAAAAAGCCCGTCTACGTTGGGAAGCTTGATTTTGAATACAGTATCACGGGCAGAACAAAATTTAAGCCCATACGCGTCTTTAATGATGGCCGTAAAACCTACGTTGATCTGCCTGAAGGGTTTCAAGGGGAGCGGCCCGTGTTTCTTGCCGCTGGCACAAGCTCCTCAGATGAGATCGTGAACTCACGTTGGAGCGGCAATCGTCTCACGATTGATCGCGTCGTCGAAGCGGGGACACTCGTTCAAGGCGTTGGTGGCCGTGCCCAAAAAATCAAAATTACTCGGAGACGCTGATGCCTATAACTGTTTCAAAATCACAGGTTCCACGGGCTGCCATGCGGACCTTGAGTCTCATGGGTCTTGCCTTTCTCATTGGCTGCGCTGAAGTCCCGAGCATGTCCGGGCCAAACTGGGGCCAGCCGCCGCGTGAACAAGTCAAGCTTACACCAGCTGAAGAATGCGCAATTGGCTATGACCTTGCAGAGCAAGTCTATCGGCAAGTCAAAGTCACGGATACGGTCATCAAGGTTTCTCCAAGGCTTGGCGCGTGTGGGGAACATGCCGTCAAGTATCTGCGCAAAGCTGGGTATGGTGTCGATGAGACAGCCAAAAAGGCTGAACCCCATCACTTCTCAATAGAGACTTATGAAGACAAAGATACGGGCGGTGTATTTGCAACCGCGCATTTGCCGAGACTGCGGCTGTCGCGCTCCTACAGACGCGGTGGAACTGGCGTCTATCCGCTGTCTTCGGTCAATATTGTTCGTGAAGGGGCATTCTAAAGATGCGGCCCGCACCAATTAGCAAGAGCCTTTATCGCCCTGTTACGTGGATGGGGATGGAACGTGTGCCTGGGGCTCTTTGGATCATTATGACCGCGATCCTGAGCTTGATGGGGTTCATGTATGCCAAGGCCTATATCACGACACTCATTCTCGTTGCACTTGCGGGCGTAGGGGTGAGCGTCCTGCGGCGCATCGCCGAATATGATGCGGCCTTTTTTAAGGTCATTATCCAGCGCAAAAACTATCAGGATAGTTACCCATCCTACACCTCTTCAAAGGGAGGGCGTGATGGCTGAACCTTTTTCACATCTGCTCAACTGGTACGGCCTTGTCGATGAGGGCACTGTCCTTTGCAAAGATGGTTCCTTGATTGCGGGATGGTATTTGCAGGGTATCGATACAGAGCCCATGGATATGGAAGCGATTGAAACGCGCACGGGAAACCTTGCGCGCGCGATTAAGGATTTTCGCGAAGAAGACGGCTTTTGGATTGATCTCGCGCGGCGGCCGTTGCGCTCCTACAAAACATCGGAAAAAGATTTCGATCCTGAAGTGTTGCAGATATTTGAGCGTGAGCGCGCTGAGTATTTTGAAGCTGAAGATGACAATTACGCCAATCGCATCACGCTTTGCTATCACTGGATGCCGCCTAAGAAGCTTACAAGTGTTGAGGATGCGCTTGAAGCCTTCAAGGGGCGTTGTCGCCTTGTAGAGACGCGGTTTAGCAGCCTCTTTGAGTTGACGCGCATGGGTCTTCGCCGCGACACGGATGACCATCATGAGATTGAATTCCTGCGCGATGAGTTACTTGGGCGCTTGGCGTCAGGGTTGTCCGGGCGCTTTTGTAAGGTCAACGTCCCGCGTATCCCTGTCTATTTGGATCGAGTCTTTGCGCCTGAATGGATACATGACGCGCCACAAGCGCTCCCCACAATGTCAGGTCGCCCCGTCGCGGTGATTGCGATCGATGGCTATCCAAATGTCAGCACACCGGAAATGCTCTCATTGCTTGAGAGCTTGCCCATTGAATACCAGTGGACGACACGGTTCCTGCCGATGAGTAAGGGCAAAGCCACGACTGCCATTAAGGACAAACAAAAGGAATGGGCCTTTAGCAAAAGTGGCCTCAAGGCTCAGCTGTCTCAAAGCAGTGAGGTCGTCAACGCATTCTCTGAAAACATGGCTCTTGAGGCGCAAGAGGCGTTGAATGCAGTTGATGGCGGAGACTTAAGCTACGGTGACTTTACATCCGTTATCACAATCTTCGGGAACGGCTCGCTCTCTGTTGGCCAGCTTGAAGAGATCACAATGCAAGTGGTTGAAGAGCTTGCACAGCAAGGGTTTTCAGCGCGGCGCGAGACCTACAACGCGCTTGAAGCGTTTCTTTCGACAGTACCAGGGCATCGCAAACAGAACGTGCGGCGCGGGATTGTGAGTTCGATCAATTTTGCAGACCTCATCCCGATATCATCAATATGGTCAGGCCTGCCGATCAACCCTTGTAATAAATTCCCCAGCAATAGCCCGGCCTTGCTGCGCGCCAAAAGTGCTTCAGGGGAGCCATACTTTTTCAACCTGCACTCGCGTGATGTTGGGCACACTATGGTTTTTGGGGCCACGGGTGCGGGCAAGTCTGTGTTGCTTGGCTTGATCGCGTCGAACTTTATGAAATACCCGAATGCGCAAGTCTTCGTGTTTGACAAGATGCACTCGATGTATGCGCTCACGCGTGCGATCGGGGGCACGCATATTGAGCTTGGCCCTGATGAGGCAGGGTTAAACCCGCTTGGCGCTCTACCTGTCTTAGGCACGACTTGGGGGCTTGATTGGGTTAGAAAGATTTGTGAGCTGAGCAATGTCGAAGTCACTACAGATATGGATAGAGAGATTACAAAGGCGCTTCAAACGCTTGATCCCAATTCTGCCGCCCCCTTGGAAGAACTCTATGCGGAAATTCAGGAAGAGAATGTGAAGAGCGCATTGGCTGCCTTCATCAAGGGCGGCGCCTATGATGGGATCGTAAATGCGCCCAAGGACAATCTGAAGCTCTCCAATTTCACAGTGTTTGAAGCCGACAAGCTGATTGATGCGGGTGAGAGCGTCTGTGTAGCCGTGCTTGATTATCTTTTTGAGATGATTGAACATCGCTTGAAGGGTGCACCATCTTTGATCGTGCTTGATGAGGCATGGTCCTTTATCGGGCACCCGCTATTTGCGAAGCGGATAGAGAAATGGCTCCGTGAGCTGCGCAAGTCCAATACAAGCCTTTTACTTGCCACGCAATTTGCCGGGGACGCTGTGAATACAGAGATGGCCGATGCGCTTTTACAGAACTGCAAGACGCGCATCTTTTTGCCTGATCCCGATGCAAAGAACTCCAAAATCACCGACAAATATCTCGAGCTAGGCCTATCCCACGCCCAGATCGACATTCTGACCCAGATGAAGCCAGCCCAAGACTACTACGTGATCAAGCCGGAAGGACGGCGGATCGTAAACTTCTGTCTTGGTAAGCGCGCACTCAGCATTCTGGGGGCCACGGATATTGACGACAGTACGCGCATCAAGCGGCTCTGGGAGCAAGACCCGGACACTTGGTGGCGTCAAATTGTAGAGGAGGCCGCGAGATGAAACAGACCAAACAAGTATTTGCGAAAGTGCCATTCAAACGAGCCAGCGCTCAGGCTGCGCTGATTGCAACATGTGCCTTCAGTGTTTTCACACATCAAGCTTTGGCTGGGCCGGCAACAGGTGGCGCGAGCGAGTGGACGCAGCTCATGAACAACGCGGAGCTTGTTGCTTTGGTGGGGCAGGAAACGCAAAACGTCGCGCTAAATTCTGAGCAGCTGCTCACACAAGTAGAGAGCTTGCGCACTCAGCTTGCTGCTTATCAAAACATGATACAGAACACGCAGAATTTGCCAGATACGATTTGGCGGGATGTTGAGGGCTCTTTGATGGGCCTCCATGGCGCTATGAGCGAAGCTCAGAGCTTGGCATTTGATGGCGGCAAGTTGGATCAGCTTTTGCGCTCAAATCTGGTTTCAGATCCACTGTTTGAATTTAGCGGATTGTCCAAGGGCGAGTTTGAGGGGCGCTACGATCGTTGGAGCGCGCTTTCAAACGCAGCGCTTGAGACGACACTCGCAGCCTCGCGCATGACAGTTGATGATGTTGCAACAGAGGCGCAAGCACTGGGGCGCATTCAAGACCAGGGTAAGACTGTCAAAGGGCAAGTAGAGGCAATTCAGGTCGGGAATGAGCTGGCAGCCTCGGTTGCCCATCAGCTGACAAAGCTGCGCACGATTACAGCCGCCCAGAACGAGCAAACGGCCATCTTCCAAGGGCGGTGGCTGGCTCAGATGGACGCTGAGGAAGCGGCCCATCGCAAGACAGCCAGAGGGGGCGCCGAACTGATTAAGCGTGAGCCAAAAGGCCGTGAGCTCATCGGGAGCTTTACAAAGGGTGCGGGCAACTAGGTGACGCAACTTCTATACCATAGGATTTTTGGCGCAGCTGCGCGTGTCAAAGGGCTTGATTTTTCAAGGAAGCCCATGTCGCGCGGATCGATGTCGGCATTGGGAGTGTTTCTTCTTTGTGCGGCCCTTACGGCCGCAGGATTTTTTGCGCCGACGGTCCCTTTGGTTATCGCTTACCTGCCGTTTGGAGCTGCTATTCTGTTTAAGTCATCCAGCCTCAAATTTGGCTGCGTGTCGGGTCACTTTGTTTGGGTTGCCCTTGTGAGTGCCTGGGGCTTATCTGCACTTGGCTATGACGGTCTGTACAGCCTCTCAGCGGCTCTCGGAGCGGGTGTTGTGCTAAGTCTCTTCATGGTATTTGGCACAGTCGGCTTTTCAAGTCTTTTGCTATATCTCGTTGCGTGGTTTCCTGCCAATCCATTGCTCGTCACCGGAGCCATCTATCCTGGCATGGGCATCATAGGGCTGCTTCTGCTCGCCATTCTTGCGGGGTTGATTGAGTTGCGTCGCAAAAAGCAAATGCCCTTTGGTCTGGCGGCGCTCTTTATCGCATCCACGCTTATGGCAAACACTCTCTACCTTGTGTTCTCTGTTCCAAGTCATGATGTGAGCCAGTCAACACAGGGGTCTGAATTTCGCTCTATTGAGCTCTCAAGCGAGGGCTATTTGACGCGCAGCGGCGAATGGCGAATGCTTGCAACCCACATCCCCGAACATTCAACAACCGTGCTTGGGGAGAACATTTTCCGCTTTGACGATGGTGCTGGCAAAAACCACTGGTGCCGAGTTGCTGTGAGCAAGAACGCTCAAATCTTCATCGGAGTTGAAGGGCAGGGCGGTGTTTCAGAGATATGGCGCTTTGACCCAGAAAGCTGTCCTGAGCCAGAACAGGTTTATAGCGCTCATGTGGCCATTCCAGGCATCACAGGCCCAGTGGGTGCGGGCCTTAGCAGCTGGGGCAGTTTGCTTGCATCATCAGATCCCGTGCAGTGGGTTGCCTGTTTTGAGGGCTTCTCAGTATTGCGCTGGATTGGCGTCGCAGGCGCAGGCGCGCAGCTGGCGATTGTTGTGTCAAACGATGAGCTGACAGCGCCCTTTCCAACGTCAGAGATGCGTAAAAAAGTGGCGGGTTTGTTTGCGCGGCTCTTTGACATCGAGATCCTCCATGCTGGCAAAGGCACTGCCATGCTTGTGAGTGCTGCGCGGAGTATATCAAAATGAGATATACAGTATATACAATTCAGGCTTGCTTTGGGCTTCTCGTCCTGCTGGTTCTGGCTATCAGCGCCTTTGGATTGGCCGGTGGGCGCATCAACCGAACCGCTTCTCATCCCGTTGGCTTCTATATGCGCATCGATGCTGAGCCACGCGTAGGCCTCTATGCCGAGTTTTGCGCCCCAGTGGGGCGCAGAGAGCTTCCACCTCTCGATGAGACTTATGTGCCACCCTGCACAGTTGATCAAGAGGGCGCGCCCCTCCTGAAGCGGATCATAAAGATCAGCGCTGAAGAGGGTGCCTATACCGTTCAGGGAGATGATCCACGCTCGCTTGACTCACGTGTCTTTGGTCCCCTGTCAAAGGGCGACATCCTGCACGTCTTGGTTCCGATATGGACCTTCCCCAATTCTCATCACAAACAGGCGGGCTTTCCATGAACGCAGTCTCAAAAACCAGCGCAGCTTTTGTGCGCGATTTGTTCTCTCAAAAGCCCAAATATGCACCTTCGGGCCATCTTGCCCTCATGGGTGTCACGCTTCTCGCGATCTTGATACTCGTTCCTGAAGTGTCTCAAGCGCAGGAAAGTGCAGCACGCATCGATCAGGTTTCTGATAGTTTTCGGCAAGCGGTGGACGGTATTGCGACTAAGCTTGCAGCCATCACAAGAAACCTTCTCCTGAGCTTGTTGACCATTGAATTGATTTGGAAGCTCGGAAAGACGGTCAAAGAGGGCGATGATTTTGGCCAGTTGATGCAAATCTTCTTTACGCGCATCGTGATAGCAGGGTTTTTTCTGGCTCTCATTGAAGGCATTCCGACGGGGTCTGGAAACGTTGGTATCGCGACCTTTGTGATCCAATCGGCCGAGGGTCTTGTTGATGCCACCGAGAGTGAGGCGAGCATCAAGCCATCTGATCTGTTCTGGCAAATGTTTGAATCGGGTCAAAAGATATTTGACGATTCCAAAGGCTTCTCGGGCAAAATTGGCGGAACAATTGTTTGGCTGCTTCTGTGCATTCTGGGAGCCGTGGTCGTCGGCCTTATGATTGTGACCTACATTGAAATCTATGTCGTCTTCACAGTTGGCATTCTTGCGCTTGGTTTTGGTGTTTGGGAGGTGACGGCGCAGTTTGCAAAAAACTTCCTGTTTTCGGCTGTGGGGAAGATTTTCAAGCTGTTTACCATGATCCTGATGGCCTCTGTTATCTCATTGACCATTCAGGCTTTTGGGACGCTGAGCAGCTTTGAAGATGGTTTGATTACCATCGGCATTGTCGTGATTTTTGCCATGCTCATGACTTCTGTTCCTCAAGCCGTTGAGCAGATCATATCCGGGATACCAGCGATCTCAGGTGACGCAGCGGTTTCAAGCGCAATCACCGCAGCTCCCGAAAAGGGCGCAAAGATTGCAGCGAAGACAGCACTTAGCGCTGGCAAGTCGACGCTCGCCACCGGGGGCAAATTGCTCGGCTCTGGTGCCAAACATGCGGGCACCGCTTTGGCCTCACGCATTCGCGATATTAAGAAGGGATAAGACATGACCAATGATGCTCAGAGTGAATACATAGCTGCGCGGTTGGAGTGGGATGATCGGTTTGCGTCTCAGCGCAAGACTGTGCGCGCATTAGGCGCCATAACAATACTGTCACTCGGGATTGGGGCGCTTGGCCTTGGCTATGGGATATGGACGGGCGCGCGCACACAGTACATTCCCTATATTGTGCAGGTTGATCAACTGGGGCGCACAGAGATTGCAGCGGACCCTGTGCGCGTGGGCAATTGGCCAGCGCATGTGATCAAGCGCGAGCTTGAGCTCTTTATCCAACGCTATCGTACTGTGAGCCCTGACCTGAGCGTTGTGTCTCAAAACCACCATGCTCTTGAGAAGTTTCTACCTTCAGGGTCTGCGGCCGTGGAAAAAATTAGGAACCACATGAGCCAGCCTGCGAATGATCCGGTCAAGCGGGCAGCTGTTGAGACGGTTTCTGTTGAGATTAAGAGCGTCAACTTTGTTTCAGGTTCGTCCTGGCGCGTGGAGTGGGTTGAGGCGGCTTATGCGCGTCAATCTGGTAGGGCGCGGGGCGCGAAGCGCTTTGTTGGGATTGTGCAAATTGAGTTCAGAACACCGAAATCCCGCGAAATCCTTAAGGACAATCCGCTCGGTCTCTTCTTAGTCGATTTAGATGTGCAGGAAGTTGGCAATGAATAAAGTTTCAATGACATATAAGGGCCTCGCCGTGGCTGGGCTTGGAGTCATAATGGTCCTGCTTGTGGTATTTGGAACTTGGGGCGAGCAAGAAGTCGAGCGCAACGAACTTCCCGGCGTGGATCGCCCTGCCACCGATGACATCCTAACAGACAGTATAGGTCTATCGAGCGGTGAAAATGTTGGCCAGGTGGTCGCGATCACGAATGATCAATCGGCCATAACAACTGGTTTTGTAGAGGTTCCAAGTGATCCTGTTGAAACAGGAACGGTGCAGCTTTCACCTGAAGAAGCGCTTCGCCAAAAAATGGAGCTGAAAAGACTTGAGCAAATTTTGGAAGCAGAACTCACTGAAGAGTTAAACACGCAAAAGCTGCGCAGCGAAGCCATGAGCAGCAAAATCGGCCCGTCACAGATTGGGTTCTCACAGGGCACAGGATCAACTGGCAGTGACACTGTCGAGACTGCTGGCGCGTCGGGTCAGGCTGCTCTGCCGGCTATCTCCCCATCATTGGTTTTGGCCAGACCGACTGAGCAACCTCAAGCTGCTGATGCTGTGGTGCGCAGTTCAAACCCTGCCTTTGGTTCGGATGGAGATCCTGTTGGCTATTCAAAATACACACGCAGTGGCGCGCGGTCTCCATATGAGATCAAAAAGGGGACCGTTATTCCAGGCACACTCGTGACCGAAATCAACTCCGACATTCCAGGGAATGTTGTCGGCATGGTGCGCCTTGATGTCTATGATACGGTTACAGGGTCACACTTGCTCATACCCGCTGGAAGCCGTTTGTTCGGTGTTTATGATCCCAATGTTGATTACGCTCAAAAGCGCATCAATGTTGTCTGGACGCATCTGATCTTCCCGGATGGTGATACCTTGGTTCTTGAAGACCAACAGGCAATGGATGTCGCGGGGCGCGCGGGCTTCGCGGATAAACGCAAGGGCAACTTCTTAGCCAATCTGGGCGGCAACTTGCTTTACTCGATTTTGGGTGCGGGCGAGACGGCCGTTCAAAGCAAAATTGAAGACAGTATCACTGGTGGATCAAGCACGGATGACTCCTCAATCGGCAGTGCTATTGCCGGGCTGGGCAGCCAGTTCGGCCGAGGCAATACCACGGCCGCCAGTGTGTTCAACGAGAAGCAATCGCGGCTTCAGCCAACTCTCCAGATCAGATCTGGCTACCGCTTCAACATCATGGTGTCCAAAGACATCATTCTTGAGCCGTCCTAATGGCAGTTTTCTCAGAAAAGCGCAGCAACATTGCTCAGTCTTTTCTGGGGAATTTGTGCGCGCGCGTTTTTTTAACGTCCACCTCGCGGGCTTCTATCGATGTCTCGGCGCAAACCAATCCTTATGAGGGTATATCGTTCCACTCAGCCGCACGTTCCTGTCTCAACATGCGCCTGCCGTGGCTCTGGGCCTTCTTTGCTGTGGGCCTCATATTTTGTTTTAGCTCGCTGCCTAGCCATGCCTCGGAGATCGATCCCAAGACAAGAGGTATGCTTGACTTCATCGGTACGATTGAAGGCCCAGCCGGTTATGATGATTATTATCGTGGTGTTTCAAGTGCACCGCCGCGCGCGCTTTCAACGATGAGCATTCGTGAGGTGCTTGCATGGCAAGACAGTATCGATGCCACCTCAAGATCTGAAGCGGCGGGCCGCTATCAGATTATGGAGGATACTCTGCGTGGCTTGGTACGCTCTGAAGGCATCGATCAAGACAGGCTCTTTGACGGTCAGACACAGGATGAGCTGGCTACCACTCTGCTTAAGCGACGCGGTTGGGATCCGACCCGTACAGATTACGTCAACATGGGAGACGCGATTGCCTACGAATGGGCCGCGCTCCCGATTTGCAGCGGCTTCAAGGCGGGCAAGTCCGCCTATGATGGTCTGGCAGGCAATCACTCGCTGACAAGCTGTGAGGCCTATCTTGAGGTTCTCGCCAATGGGGATGACCCTTCTGTGGTTGCCTGGGCGTTGACGCAATCTAGCGTGGGCGGCTCCGGCACTGGTGGACGTGCAAGGGTCAACAACATTCTTGATCGCTTCATATCGAGTTACAAGAATGCCTTCTATGACTTGTCTGATAAGACTGTCACAATTGCGGGCGCGCTCCTTTTGAGCCTGATGCTCATAGAATGGATCTGGACAACGGCACGTCAGGTTGTTGACGGTGTTGGGATAGGGAAGCTGTTCAGCGCCTTGGCTGCACGCACGGTTGTGGCCGGGGCTTTCTTGTTTCTCATCAATCTGGGCAATTTCAGCGACCTTGTCATACGCAGCTCTGACGCCTTGCTCATGGAGACATCTGAAGACGCTTCCATTAACGTAATCGACCTCTTTAACCGTTTGCTTGGGACAACTTTTGAGCTTTTCGGGCGCAGCACTTTTGCCGTCGATGAAAAGTTTGCAGCGGTTGTCATTCTCTTCTTAGGAACCCTGATCATTGGTTTGATCATCATGTCCTATATGGAAGTTTATCTTGCTTTTGGAGCTGGTCTTGTGGCGCTTGGCTTTGGCGGCTTTTCCAAAACACAGCATATCGCAGTCAACTACATGAAGCGGGCAGTTGGCCGCGTGTTTAGGCTGTTCACAGCCCTGTTTTGCGGGGCTTTGTTGTCAGTTTTGCTGATTGCCGAGCTTGATCCTGAAGATGGCGACCACATGCTTCTTGCGAGCATAATGGTTATCCTGGTCTTCGTCATACTGAGAGTCCCTTCAGCTGTTGAGCAAGCTGTTGTGGGATCCGTGTCGATATCTTCGTCTGAAACTTTAAGCGCTGCAATCCGTGGCACACCAATGAAGCTCATAAGAGGCGGGGGGTCACTTCGTGGAAAATAGGCAAATTCTATTCACTCACATATGTCACATCGCAAGCGTCTGCCTGCGTTCAACTGGATGCAACGCAGCACGGCAAGTCTTGTCAGCGATGTTGGTGCTGAGCGCGAGCGCAACTGGCGCGGCGGCAAATTCAATGCCCGCGACAACGCTTTCGCCAAAAGCCGCCAGCTTGCTTGAATTCATCGGAACGCTCGAAGCGCCTGATGGATATGACAGCTATTCATACTATGCGTCAGCTCCACCGCCAAAGCCGCTCACGCAGATGAGCATTGCGCAAGTTTTAGCCTGGCAAGACAAGATCGATCCAACCTCCAACTCAGAGGCGGCGGGTCGGTTCCAGATCATGAACTACACCCTTCGCGATATCGTGAAGCAACACGGCATTAACCCCGATCTGCGATTTGACAAGAACACACAAAACCGACTGGCTCTCTTGCTCCTTGAGCGGCGTGGATGGCACCCAGACAGCACGGACTATATTTCTATGGCCAATAGCATCGCCCATGAGTGGGCTGCTTTACCTCTGGTTTCAGGCCCAAACAAAGGTAAATCAGCGCATCACAATACGAAGGGTGCAAAAAACAGAGCACAAACGAGCCCGGCCGCATTTCTGGACGTCCTCAAAAACGGATCAAATGCTCAAACAGTTCTTCGTGCTGTAAAGCTGTCACGCTCCGCCCGTCGTATTGCCTCTGTAGACAATGGTACCTTCAGTCTGCGTCAAATTCACCGAGTAGAGACGGCAAAGCCGACTGTCACAGGCGGCGCAATCACCCCCTCAAAGGTGATCGTCTATACCATCGATCCCTATCAACAGGATTAAGGACGTTTTCAAGTGAGCACACTCAAAGAAAAAGAAGCCCGTGTTGCAAAGGTCCGCAAGCGCGAAGAAGCAAGACTGATCAAGCTCGCAGAGAAAGCGGGGCTATTTCAATGGCGCTTGAGCAGCGTGCAACTTGAGGCTCTGCTGCGAGACGGTCTCGCGGCGGCCGATACTCAAAGGCAGTCGCAACTACTGAAATTGGAGAATGATGTGAAACTGACAAAGAAGCGCCAAAGTGAACAAGCTCGCCGGGAAGATGCGCAACGCAAGATTCTGCTCGGATCCTTCCTCATTGCGCAAATGGAGCACAAGCCCACGCTGAAAGCCGAAATGGCAACTGAGCTTGAGCAGTTTCTCAATCTGCACAAAGAGCCCAATATTGCAGAACGCAATAAAGAACTTCTGCGAAAATGGCTGCCGACGGGCACTGTCGCAAGTGAGCAAAGCGAGGCAGAAGCCGATGACTGATAAAACCGAAACCCTTAAAACACTGGCTGTGTTCTTCGCGTTTTACGTGATTATGAATGGGCTTGGTGTTGGTGCTGCATCAGCGATTTTATTGCACATCTCGCCCTCAGCATTGCAAGTGGCTGCGATATTTCTCTGCTACAATTTATGGTGGTTTATGTTTTTTTTCCTTCACCGAGAGCTGAAGGTGAGCTTTTCCACGCTTCGTTCACTTGCTGTTGTCACGCCGCTATTTTGGTTCACGTTCATACATCTTCAGCCGAATGCCGCCTCCATCTGGGCCTATAACACTGATATATTGAGCACACGATGGGATCTCGTCAAAACAGCGGTCATGTACCCTGCGGTACTCACAAACTACCAGATGAGCTATCTCGTGGCGGATGCCATCGCGCTTGTGCTCTTTGCAGTTGCGATTGCACCAATTGTTCGCGGAGAGAAGTTTGAGTTTTTTGACGGGGGCAACAAAGGCTCAGGGCGAAAAGACACAACAGCGCGCCTTGCTGATGCACGGTGGGCCACGAAGCAGGAGATTGAGCGTGAGTATTCTGCGCCTGGTGGGATCGTGCTTGGCGAAACGACAAATCCGCGCACCGACAGTCCCAATTTCACGCCAAAAAACAGTAAGTCATGGGGTAAGCAAGGCAAGGGGCGTCTGATCACTTTGGACCCTGAAATTGGCAATGGTCATGTTTTGGTTGTCAGTGAATCAAGCGGCTTCAAAACTGCGGGCTTGGTCATCCCGAACTTGCTGAACTATCGCGGCCCCACCCTTACTCTTGATCCGAAGAACTATCTTTACGGAGCAACGGCTGATGCCCGCCGTGAAATGGGCTTTGAGCCCATGAGCATTTCTCACGATGATGGGATCGACCCATTGCGGATTTTGAAGCCGTTGATGGACGAATACCCATCGGTGTTTTTCCATCTTGCTGAGAACCTCATCCCAGAGGGCCCACACTCAACAGAGAACAGTAAGTATTTCCGTGATCGCGGGTTGGACCTGCTTTCGGGCCTTCTGTATCATTTTGTAGAAAAAGATGACCCAGACGTGTTGAAGAGCATATCTGTCTTTCTGTCTATGCCTATTAAGGAAATGCTGGAGAGCGCCGTGTTCCTTGGCGAGAGTTCTGAGCATGAGTTTGTGCGCAACCCCCTCAAGCGCCTTCAAGCTGTCGATTCAAAGGGTTTTGAATCCTTGGTCAGATCGATTTCAAACAAGTTCAAATTTGCTGAGTATCCTGACGTTAAGGGCTTCATTCATGAGCGCCCGGGCGGCACGAAATACAAAGACGTTCTCAAGCCGACGACTGACATTTACATCAACGTGCCCTCGCGCGTGTTGAAGAGCTTCAGCCCAATGGTTCATTTGTTGCTGGCCTCGATCTTGACGGCCACACAGTTGCGCGAGACGCCTGAACGTCCCTCCGCACGCCGTTTGCTTATCCTTGATGAAGCAAAAGGGCTCGGGAACATGGATGTCCTGGAGCTGATCAGAGACGAGGGGCGGGCAGTTGGCCTGCACCTCATGATGATTTATCAAACTTGGGGACAGCTGAAGAATGTTTGGGGCCCTGATGCTGCATCTGCATGGGAAGATTCCGTTGATGCGCGCATCATCGGCGCTACTCAAGATTCACAAAAGGCCATGGCGCTTCAAAATATCATTGGCAAGGATACTTTGAAGATCAGAACAAGCAGCTCCTCTCGATCTCAAAGAGACCTGGAGATGCGTGGTCAGTCCTCAAGCTCATATTCAGAGCAAATGCGCGAAGCACCACTGATAACGACTGCGGAAATTGCTGACTTCCCGTCACATGGTGCGATTATTTTAACCCGCCGTTGTCGCCCTATCCTAGCCTCTAAGGCTGTGTATTTTGCGCGTGAGGACATGAAGAACCGTGTTCAGAAAATTGTCGATGAGGAGGTGTAAGACTATCATCACCCGCTTCGTTTGCGGGGCCTGCCGCCTTTCGCTCCGTTCGCCCGTGCCGCTGCAGCCTTTGCGGGTGATATGGCCTTTCCAGCACGACGGGCCATGTAGGCTTTTGTGCCAAACACACCTGCTAGCAATCCGCCCACGGTGAAGTCTGTATCAAGCGGCTTCCAGTGCAGCCCGTAGCCCGCGCCGAGGATCTCCACCGAGGCCAGCTCGTCGTCGGTTGCCGCTTCCAGTCCCTGCGCCATGTGGGGCGGAAACGCAAAAGTGCAGCCGTTGGTCAGATCAACGATGATCCGCCCATTCTTCGTGTCATAGCGCGCAGACGTGGCACGTGGTTCGGTCTGCTGTGCGATGCGACCCCGCTCAACAGCGGTGTCGATTTCAGCGTCTGTCAACTCAACCATGGAACTCCCTCCATTTTGCGAGAAACTGTTCCTGCTGGTCGCAGACCATCTGCATGGCGCGGCGCAGGTCATTTGCTTTCATACCTTCAGCCTTAACGAGGGTTGGAATCCCGTCAGAGCCGACCAGATTAATCTTGGCCTGTCCATCGCCGAAAACATGCACATGGGCTGGCTCATGATCGTCTGTGAAGATGATGACGCGCAGCCCGTGCGCCCGATAGATTGTGACCATGCCTAGGAATAACCTATCATGTTGGGTTTTTCAAGTGGAGACACATGCCATAAGGCGCGGAACGCCCGTAACAGTTACTCTGGAACAGCCAACTCCATGGTAATCGTGCCCATGATCCTGTCGGTCTCGGCGAGGATTTTCAGGATGCGCTGGTAGTGTCGCACATCCTCGATCCCAAGCTCGCGGCCTTTGCGGTCTTTCAGCCATTTCTGGGCGGGCTGATAGCCGCCGATGTAGAAGCCCCATGAGACTTCGGGGGCGCTCTCGAAATACTGGGTAGCGTTGATCCAGACGCGGCCATCTTCGAAGCGTGGCTTGTCCACCACGTTGTCGCCTTCGCCTGTGAAGGGGAACGTGGTCTGGCCTATGGCGGCCGGCTCCATCAGGTGCAGCTTGCGCAGCTCGGTGCCCCTGGCCGACACATCCCAGAATTCGTTCGGGCTGGTGGGCCAAGGAATGCGGGGGAAGTCGATCTTCAGGAACTCGGCATAGGTCTCGCGATAAGCGGGGCAGTGCAGGACACCGTAGATGTAATCGAAGACGGCTATCTCGTCGGGAGTGCCCTTGTCGGGGTGTGCAGCCAGCTCTTGCAGGCGCTTGTAGAGCTTGCGGTCAAAGTTCACGCGGCGGGTTTGGTCGAGGTCTTGTTCGTCGGGGTAGAGGTAGAGGGGCATAAGAACCCCGCCTTCTTTGGTTCTAGTCGATATGTAATGCTGGTCGGTAGCATCATCCGCGACGAGTGCATGGAAGAATGGCAGGTTCGCTAGTTGCCTAACGCATACAATCCCCAAATTTTCGCCAGCGGTCATATGCCTAATCACACGCACGTTGGGCCGAGCGATTAGGTCTGGATGATATGCAACGAAGTTTTTATCGAAGGGTCTGAAAAATTGCGATTTAATGAAATCGAAAGTGCTTTGCTCTCGAACCGCTTTTCTAGCTTTTGGTAGGTGCCAACGGTCATTGTCTTTCATTTTCAGCGCAAATTCAGAAGCGACTTGTTCGTCAGTCTTTTCGATGTCGGCGAAGCGGGTGAGGCGTGTTATCAATTCATGTTTTGTTGACGCAACTGCGAGCCGATCACGTTTTGTCAGTACTCCGATTGAATTCAGAGGAAAGAACTCATTGATCGCAAAACCCGCCTCATACGCCTCTAGTGTCGCATAGTCCCGCCGAACAAACGCATATTGAGGCGCGGGGCTTTCCAGTTTCTCGAACACAGGCGCGGTCAGGTTGGCCGCTTCCAAAGCCTCATATTTTGCCGCTCTCGCACCCCACAAATCCCCATGCATCACCTCGGCCAGACCATTGCCGCCGTCCTTCTTTTTCACGCCGATGATGATCGACACGCCCTGTTGAATATCAAAGACGTTCTTATCGGGCTTGCCTTCGGGTGTGACCTCTTTCTTCTTGGCGTTGCCGTGCAGGTCCAACACCCAAATCCGGTCAAAAGTGTTCAGCAGGTGCCAGCGCATCCCGCGAAAGGTCGGGTTATCCAGATAGCCATGATTGGTGATGAAGCCTAACACGCCTTCACCGTTCTTTTCTATCAGATGCGACGACAGGCGAATGAATTTCACATAGAGATCGTTCAGCCACTTCGGATTGCGCTCTTTCAGCTTTTCGAGGCCGCCCGGCTCTTTCTTGTAATCATCCATCAGAGAGCCGATCCAGCCCTCAGAGACGCCTCCCTCGCCCAAGTAAGGCGGGTTTCCGATCACGCACATGATGGGCATGTCGCGCTTGATGGTGTTGGCTCCCTTCGCTTCCCTTGAGAGCCATTGCGTGAAGGGAAGGGTCTGGTTGGCAGGCTCACCCTCTTCGAGGCTGTTGGTCAGGTAGACTGACAAGCGGGGCGGGTTGCGCGTGGGTTTGTAACCCATCTCGGTCAGGATCATGTCGAGCTTCATGTGGCACATGGCATAGGAGGCCATGAGCAACTCAAAGCCGTGCAGGCGTGGGATAAGGTCGGCCTCGATGTAGCTGGACCACATGCCGGGGGCCACATCCTGAATCTTGGGCGCAATCTGCTTAATGACTTCGGCCAGAAAGGTGCCAGTTCCGGTGGCGGGGTCGAGTATTTGGACGCGGTGGACCTCTTTCTTGATGGTCTGGGCCTTGCCCTTCTTGTCGGTTTGGCCGGTGTCCCAGTCGATTGTGACCTTCGATGTGTCAGCAAGGCCATCGGGCAGGCCGAACTCGGTTTGCAGCACCTCGTCCACGGCGCGCACGATGAAGTTGACCACGGGTTCGGGGGTATACCAGACGCCGCGAGCCTTGCGCTTGGACGGGTTATAGGCTGCGAGGAAGGTCTCGTAGAAGTGCAGGAACGGGTCGTTCTGGCCAGTCAGCTTGCCGAAGCCTTCCATCAGTTTGGCCACGTCGCAGGCTTGGAAGACGCGGGCCAGGTCGTCGATGATCCAGGCGATCCTGTCATCCAGGTCATAGCCAGCCACATAGCTGAACAGGGATCTCAAGAAGGGGTTTGATTTGGGCAGGAGTTCGAGCGCCTCTTGGCGGCTGAACGTGTCCAGTGTGGTGTCGTGCAGGCGGGCCGCGAACATGCCATAGGCGATGGTCTCAGCGTAGATGTCGGCAAAGTCCTCCGGCGTGATGTCGTGGATCAGGTTTTCCTTGAAAGCCTGATACTGGGCCGTCAGCTCGTTCTGGACAGCTTCGTCGTCGGCCAACGTTTTGCGCAGAACGTCCTTGATGAGGTTGGCCTTGCCTGCCATGCGCTCAGCCAGTTCGCGGGGACTGGTGATGGTCTGAGGTTTCTGGGCAATGAAATCGCGAAGTAAGTTCGCCAGCGCCTCATATTCATTGGGCTTTGGACTTATACCCATCAAGTAGTCAGCAATGGTTACAGAGGCGATTAGGGCACCATCACGATAAAAATCCCAGTCGAGACCATTGGTGTAAATCAGGTTGGGCAGAGCGGCCTTGTAGCGCTCCTGCTGGGCCTTGTTGGTATCTTTCATACCGCGCAAACCGATGTGCAGGTCTTTAGCCTCTACATGGCCGATCACAATCTCACCGGACGAGATGATGAAGTCGGGCGCACCGCATTTTACACGTTTAGGTTCGTTTAGGGCCGTGACACCGAAGGTTTCAAACAGAGCCTCAAAGGCGGAGCGGTAGGAATGCTCCGTAGCGTTACCTGTTGCGTGGATACCCTGAACTTTTGAGATGAATTCTGAAATTTCTGACACAGTGACACCAATGCTTTCTCTGCTTAAGCAGTCGATTATAAACCCCAAGGGGCGGTTTTCGTTCAGCTTAGCAATTTTCTGCCAACATTACTTAGCCATATTTTTGCTCTAATACATGCTCATCGAGGGGCTGCTCATCGAGGGGTTCTCCATCATTGTGTTCCAAGTGCGCGCAGAGTGGTGCGGCGCGTGCAAACCTGGATTGGCTTGAGCTAGGTTACCGAGTGTTTTCACAATCGCAGCTTTATCGTGCTGCTTTGCTTCAAGCAGTGGTTTGCTGGTGTCATGTGGATCGGCAAGGTTTCTAATCTCGCTCTGTGTAAACGAATTGTAGAGGCGTTTGAGCAGCGGGGACTCAATTTCTTTCATCATTGACCGATCATAGGTACTGGCTCGCGCTAGCTCTTCTAGGATCTTATCCCTATCTTCATAAAGCACGCGCCCTTGATCAGATGTACTGACCTCATAGGATGTAACTTTAGTCATGATCCGCGACAATTGGCTATCCAACTCACGATTGCTGGGATCAGCCATTTTGACTGCCGCCACGATAATATCCATGTCTTTGACAACCGTTGTTTCCGGATCCAACGCGCCAATGCGTTCTTCGAGCTTCTGTGTGTATGCGGCCGCCTGCTTATGGTTTGTGAATCTAAAGGGGTTCTTATCTCTGTAAACGGCATGGCTAATGTAGAGATGCTCCGTCAGGCCGCGACCGCGCACCATTTCGTCAACAACCTCTTTCTTGACATCAATCTTCCTGCGCTCAAAGGCAAGCTCAATGGCAGCTTTCTCAAGCTCAGGGCCTAACTTGGGTATCTCTGCTGCAACACCCCTCAGAACATGCTCAATTTTCCCGACTAAATCAGGCGTCAGGTGTACATCATCTGTCTCGTCAATATGGCGCGAGATAGAAGAGGCCATGGCACGTGCAAAATTGAGCCTTGTTTCCTCTTCGCTGATTTCTTTTATGGCCGTCTTCAGGCGGATGCTCTGATCTTCTTGGTCTTGTTTCATCTGCATTTCTGTCTCCACTCGTTGTGTGAGCCCATGGCTCGCCAGCTTAAACCAATCGCGTAAGGCAGCGTCATTTGAGGCTTCGGCCGCTTGCGCGCCGCGCTCAAGGATACGTGCCACCATACGATCCTGAGCACTGCCAATTGGGGCATCACTTTTGGTCTCGCGCTCGATGCCCAACAACCGCGACCATGCACGGTGGTGAATCAGCTTGTCGATGCAATGCTCAAGTTTGTGACGCTCAGCCGTACTAAACCCGTGCTCACCGCGCGCAGCTATCAGTTCGGCCACAACCGCAACTCGCAATCTGACCGCGCGCGTAGGCATCTCGCTGTCCTCACGACCCGCTCCGCCGTCCAGACCATCCGCGACCCAAT
>Ga0228666_1000460_pt1 | contig 22994 bp, 19 predicted proteins | sample 80DmetaG_FD_182702 | JGI IMG/M metagenome (GOLD analysis project Ga0228666, IMG submission 182702) | Seawater microbial communities from Monterey Bay, California, United States - 80D | ecosystem: Environmental > Aquatic > Marine > Coastal | place: USA: California | collected 2016-10-11 | reverse complement strand
CACCTGCACCGACACAATAGCGACGACCAATTACGGGGCCTTCCATGCAGCTGTCAGACTTTGATTTCGACCTTCCTGAGGGGCGTATTGCGACGCGGCCTGCGCGACCTCGGTCCTCTGCGCGGCTGTTGGTGTCGAACGGTGGGGCGTTGCACGATCAGCGAGTCACCGATTTGCCCAACTGGCTGCGCCCGGGTGATCGGCTGGTGTTGAACAACACCAAGGTGCTGCCCGCGCGGCTAAACGGCGTGCGCCCACGCAACAGTGCCCAAGGTCCGGTGGAAGCCAAGGTCGAAATTACCTTGCTGGAACCAAACTCTGAGGGCCACTGGTCGGCGCTGGCCAAGCCCCTGCGCAAGCTGGTCGATGGCGACCGCGTGGTGTTTTCTGACGCGCTTGAGGCGCAAGTTGTCTCGCGCCGCGAGAGCGACGTGGTGCTGCAATTCAACTGCACAGGTGATGATTTTGATGCGGCCCTAAATGCCGCCGGTGCCATGCCGCTGCCCCCCTATATCGCGGCCAAGCGGGCTGCTGATGCCCAAGACATGGATGACTATCAAACCGTGTTTGCGCGCCATTCTGGTGCGGTGGCTGCACCTACGGCCTCACTGCATTTTGATGCCGAATTGCTGCAAACCCTGCGTGATCACGGTGTTACCTTTACCGAAGTTACGCTGCACGTTGGGGCGGGCACGTTCCTACCGGTCAAGGTTGATGACGTGACCACGCACAAAATGCACGCCGAGCGGGGCAATATCACCCCCGAGGCCGCCGCCCAAATTAATGAAACCCGCGCGGCCGGTGGGCGGATCATCCCGGTTGGGACCACGGCCCTGCGCCTGCTAGAGAGTGCCGCGGCAGAGGACGGAACCCTTTCGGCATGGGAGGGGGCGACGGATATCTTTATCTATCCCGGCTATCAGTGGAAAATAACCGATGCGCTGATGACCAACTTTCACCTGCCCAAATCGACGCTGATGATGTTGGTCGCGGCCTTAATGGGGCACGAGCATATTATGCGCATCTATGATCACGCCCTAGCAGAACAATACCGCTTTTTCTCGTACGGTGACAGTTCGCTGTTGATCCCCCCGCGCACCGCCGCACAAGGTGTCTAGGGGTCGGTAAATCCGACCTCAGTGTGTCGCACGCAAGACAGAATCCCTATCTATGCCCTGCGAGACAAAACGGGTGTACCCCCGCGCTTAAGGAGCTGTGGCGATGGTTGAAGTGATGCGCGGAACTTGGGCCTTGATGCTCGGAATGATGCTGTTGATGGTCGGAAACGGCCTTCAAGGCACACTTTTGGGCGTGCGGGGCAACATCGAAGGGTTCTCCACTACGGCGATGTCGATTGTGATGTCAGGCTATTTCTTGGGTTTTTTGCTGGGCTCCAAGGCCGTGCCCGAGATGATCCGCCGGGTGGGTCACGTGCGAGTGTTCGCGGCTCTGGGCTCATTCATCTCGGCGTGTCTGATCCTGTTTCCTGTATTCACCGACCCGATTAGTTGGACTATTTTGCGCATCGCGGTGGGGTTCTGTTTTTGCGGCGTCTACATCACCGCCGAAAGCTGGCTGAACAATTCGACGACCAACGCGACGCGGGGCCAAGCGCTATCGCTGTATTTGATCGTGCAAATGCTGGGCATTGTCGCGGCGCAAGCTCTGTTTGCGCTGGGCGACGCGGGGGGCTGGGTGCTGTTCATCCTGCCGTCGGTGTTGGTTTCGATCGCGTTCGCGCCGATTTTGCTGACGATTTCTCCGGTGCCGCCGTTTGAGGCGACCAAGCCGATGTCTTTTCGTGAAATCTATGCGGTGTCGCCATTGGGGTGCGTGGGCATTTTCCTATTGGGCGGTATCTTTTCGGCGCTGTTTGGCATGTCGGCGGTTTATGGCGCTTCGATCAAGCTATCCTCGGGTGAAATTGCGACGTTCATCGCGGCGATCTACTTGGGCGGGATGCTGCTGCAATTCCCGATTGGCTGGATTTCGGACCGGATGGATCGGCGGAGCCTGATCCTGATCCTCGCGGTGATTGGGTTGTTTGCCTGTGCGCCAACGGCTTTCGGGTTGGGCGGGTTTACCGGCCTGCTGATTACGTCCTTCTTCATCGGCGGGATGGCGAACCCGCTCTATGCTCTGTTGCTTGCGTATACCAACGATTATCTCAACCCAGAGGACATGGCCGCGGCCTCAGGTCAGCTGTTGTTCATCAACGGTCTTGGCGCCATCACCGGGCCGCTGATTACCGGGTATTTGATGGAAACGATCGGCCCTTCTGGGTTCTTTCTGTATCTCGCGATCCAGCTGGGCGCACTTGCGATCTATGCGGCGTGGCGGATGACCCAACGTGCAATGCCTGGTGATGATGAAAATTACGAAATCGTTTCGATGACGCCGATGTCACCAGCATCAACAGCCGTCACCATGGAAGCCGTGGTCGAAGGCTGGGAAGAACAGGCAGAAGAAAATGCCGAAGACACTGCCGCGTGAATTTCTTGCGCAATGCCAATGAATTGGGCAAGGTGAAAGGGCCTGGTGGGGGATAAGGCTAGGGGAGGACCGGTCATGGACCGATTTGAAGAGGTGTTGGAATTCTGGTTGGAGACCTGCAGCGAGAAGGACTGGTACCAAAGCACACCAGAGGTGGATGCTGAGATATCTACGCGATTTCAGGGGCTTTGGGATGAGGCGCGCAGTGGCGGGTTAGAGGCTTGGGCCTTGTCGCCGCGAGGAGCGCTGGCGTTCTTGATCCTGACGGATCAGTTTTCACGCAATATGTTCCGAGGCGAGGCGACAGCCTTTGCTACCGATACCCAAGCGCGGGCCGTGGCGAAAAAAGCGATTGAGCGGGGTTTTGACCTGCAAGTCGAAGGCGCAGCACGTCAGTTTTTCTATCTGCCGCTTGAACACTCAGAATGTCTGAGCGATCAGGACCGAGCTGTGCGGTTGATCGCGACCCGCTTTGAGAGCGAGCAAAGCCTGCTGCATGCACGAGCGCATCGTGAAATTATACGCCAATTTGGTCGGTTCCCATTTCGGAACAAAGCCTTGGGGCGGTCAGGGACCGCACAAGAGGATGCGTTTATGACGGCTGGCGGGTACGGCGCGTTTGTCGAAACCCTCGCGGCGGATGCGGCATAGGCACTTAACTGCTATTGCGACCATTCGCGCGGGTGACGTTCGATTTAAATTTAGTTTAAGGGTAAACTAAATTTCGAATTGGAGAATCTGATGGCGGCGAAAAGCTTTGATATGGTCGTAATTGGTGCAGGCCCCGGTGGCTATGTGGCCGCGATCCGTGGGGCGCAACTGGGGCTGAATGTGGCCGTGGTTGAGCGCGAGCACCTTGGTGGCATCTGCCTCAACTGGGGCTGTATCCCGACCAAAGCGATGTTGCGTTCATCGGAGGTGTTTCACCTGATGCACCGCGCCAAGGAGTTCGGGTTGAAGGCGACAGGTATCGATTACGATCTGGATGCCGTGGTCAAACGGTCCCGCCAAGTGGCTGGGCAATTGTCCGGTGGCATCGGGCATCTGATGAAAAAGAACAAGATCACCGTCATCATGGGCGAGGCGCGGATCGCGGGCAAAGGTAAAGTGTCAGTCAAAACCGAAGGCGGCACCGAAGACCTGAGCGCAAAGGCGATCATCCTTGCCACTGGCGCGCGTGCGCGTGAACTGCCCGGGCTTGAGGCTGATGGCGATCTGGTCTGGACCTACAAAACCGCCCTCACGCCACCCCGCATGCCCAAAAAGCTGCTTGTGATCGGCTCCGGCGCGATCGGTATCGAATTCGCGAGCTTCTACAATACGTTGGGTGCCGATACGACTGTGGTTGAGGTGATGGACCGCGTCCTGCCCGTCGAAGACGCCGAGATCTCGGCCTTTGCCAAGAAGTCATTTGTCAAACAGGGTATGAAGATCATGGAAAAAGCCATGGTCAAAAAGCTTGATCGCGCCAAGGGCAAGGTCACCGCGCATATCGAGACAGGTGGCAAGGTCGAGACGCATGAGTTCGACACCGTCATTTCTGCCGTCGGTATCGTGGGCAACGTTGAGGGCCTTGGCCTTGAGGAATTGGGCGTCAAGATCGACCGTAGCCATGTTGTGACGGATCCCTATTGCCGGACCGGGGTGGAGGGGCTTTACGCGATTGGTGACATCGCAGGCGCACCTTGGTTGGCACACAAAGCCTCGCACGAGGGGGTCATGGTGGCCGAACTGGTTGCGGGCAAAGGCAATCCGCACCCAATTAAGCCCGAAGAGATCGCGGGCTGCACTTATTGCCACCCGCAGGTGGCCTCGGTGGGCTACACCGAAGCCAAGGCCAAGGAACTGGGTTTCGACATCAAGGTTGGTCGTTTCCCGTTCATCGGCAACGGCAAAGCCATTGCGTTGGGCGAGACCGAAGGCATGGTCAAAACCATCTTTGACGCCAAAACCGGCGAACTGCTGGGCGCGCATATGGTTGGGGCTGAGGTGACCGAAATGATCCAAGGCTACGTCGTAGGCCGCAAACTGGAAACGACCGAGGCCGACCTGATGGAAACCGTGTTCCCGCACCCGACGCTGTCGGAGATGATGCACGAATCCGTTTTGGACGCGTATGACAAAGTCATTCACATGTAAGCCGCGTCGCGATTAACGATGCCTTGCAGCGCCCCCGATCGGGGCGCTGTTTGCGTTTTGGGGCCTTGCGGTGTGACAGGGCATGGTTCAATCAACGGGGATGGAACGCACGCGATGGGGCCTTGTGGCCCTTCTTTTTATCATGGGTATGTTTGCCGCCGCGCAATTCGGCAAAGTCTCGCTGACGCTTAGCGAACATGCGATGGTGTTTGATCGCTCCCTCACGGGGGTTGCGCTGTTCGTTTCGTTGGTGGGCTTGGTCGGCTTGTTTTGCGGGGCGGCGGCGGGCGCGATTGTGGCGTGGCTTTCGCCCCGGACCAGTTTGCTTATCGGGCTTGTGATGAGCGCGGCGGTGTCATTGGTGCAGTCGTTTCTGCCGCCAGCCGAGATTTACGCGGCTTTGCGCCTGCTGGAAGGGGTCCCCCACCTGACGCTGGTCGTCGCGGCACCGCCCATTATGGCGATGATTGCGACAGACCGCGACCGGCCCGTTGTGATGTCGATCTGGGCAATGTTTTTTGGCCTGTCCTTCGCGCTGTCGGCGTTGATTGTGCCGACGCTGTTGGAATGGGGTGGCCTGCCGCTGGTGTTGCGGGCGCATGGGATTGGTTTTTTGGTCCTTTTGGTAGTGTTGTGGGGCCAATTGCCCTGCACAGATCGCGCGGCACTTTCGTTAAATATCATCCGGTTGCACCGGGACATCTATACCTCGCTGCCTATCGTGGCGCCGGGGGTTGGGTTTGTTTTCTATACGGTAACCTATATCGCGTTGCTGACCTATTTGCCCCTCGCGCTAGAGCGGCCAGATTTGTTCGTCAGGTTGCCGCTGGTCAGCCTATGCTCGACCCTTTTGGCGGGCTACGTGTGTCGCAGCATTGCACCTGATCGGGTTGCCACCGTTGGCTTTTTGGGTGGCGCCGTGGCAAGTGTCGGCATCGGCCTTGGCATCCCACTTACCCCGGACATAGCGTTCTTCTTTCTTGGTTTGGTGCCGGGTGCGTCGTTTGCTGCGATACCTTTTTTCAACGCGGAGCTGGCGGATCGCACCCGCTCAACGGGCGCGATCGCTCAGCTAGGGAATTTGGGTACCGTTTCGGGCACCCCGATATTTGCTGGCCTTCTGGCTAGCTTTGGATTGCCCGGCATTCTACTCGGGCTTGCGGGGTTTTGCCTCGCGGGAGCGGGTGTTTTGCTGCTAATTGGCCGCTCCTTAGGGGACCTTAAAAGATAACTGGTAAATGTTCCGCTAATGTTCCAAAATTTGGTTTGAGAGTAGCCGCAATCCACTTAGATAGTGTCCTGTGAACGGATGAGGATATCATGGCAGAGCTGAAAAACATCGAGGTGCGCGGCGCGCGCGAGCATAACCTCAAGAGCATCGACGTAGATATCCCCCGCGACAAGCTGGTGGTGATCACGGGGCTGTCTGGCTCTGGTAAGTCGTCATTGGCCTTTGATACGATCTATGCCGAGGGGCAGCGGCGTTATGTCGAGAGCCTCAGCGCATATGCGCGGCAATTCCTTGATATGATGCAAAAACCTGATGTTGATCATATCTCAGGTTTGAGCCCTGCGATTTCAATTGAACAAAAGACGACCTCGAAAAATCCGCGCTCTACCGTGGGGACCGTGACCGAGATTTATGACTACATGCGGCTGCTGTTTGCCCGGGCCGGGACCCCGTTTAGCCCGGCCACTGGCGAACCGATTGAGGCCCAGCAGGTCCAAGACATGGTAGACCGGGTTATGGCCATGGAGGAAGGCACGCGGGGCTATCTGCTCGCGCCAATCATCCGGGATCGAAAAGGGGAATATCGTAAGGAATTCCTTGAACTGCGTAAGCAAGGTTTCCAGAGGGTTAAGGTCGATGGCGTGTTCTATGACCTTGATGAACCCCCGACGCTTGATAAGAAATTTCGTCACGATATTGATGTGGTGGTTGACCGGATCGTGGTGCGCGAAGGCGTTGAAACGCGGTTAGCAGACAGTTTTCGCACGGCTTTAGATCTGGCGGATGGGATCGCAATTCTTGAAACCGCGCCCAAAGAAGGCGACCCGGACCGCATCACGTTTTCCGAAAAATTCGCCTGTCCCGTATCCGGGTTTACGATCCCCGAGATTGAGCCGCGTTTGTTTTCCTTTAACGCCCCTTTCGGGGCATGTCCCAAGTGTGATGGGCTTGGGCATGAGCTGTTTTTTGACGAACGCCTCGTTGTTCCCGATGTAACCCTTTCGCTTGCCAACGGTGCGTTGGCTCCGTGGAACAAGGGCAAAAGCCCGTATTTCTTGCAAACAATCGACGCCATCGCTGCCCATTTTGGCTTCGACAAAAAGAAAGCCTGGAAGGATTTGCCGCAAGAGGTTCAGCAGGTTTTCCTTCGCGGTTCGGGTGAGCAAGAGATTAACTTCCGCTATGACGAAGGCGGGCGCATTTACCAAGTTCAGCGCGTATTTGAGGGCGTCATTCCAAACATGGAGCGCCGCTACCGCGAGACGGATTCCGCTTGGATCAGAGAAGAGTTTGAGCGCTATCAAAACAACCGCTCCTGTGGCGCATGCGGAGGATACCGGCTTCGGCCTGAAGCGTTGGCAGTGAAAATTGCAGGCGTGCACGTTGGCCAAGTTGTGCAGATGTCGATCCGCGAAGCCTTTGACTGGATATTGTCCGCACCAGAGCATCTGAGTGTGCAGAACAATGAGATCGCAAAGGCGATTTTGAAGGAGATTGCCGAGCGTCTCGGATTTCTAAATAACGTGGGTCTAGAGTATCTTACGCTGAGCCGTTCAAGTGGTACGCTGTCTGGTGGTGAAAGTCAGCGTATTCGATTGGCAAGCCAGATCGGCTCGGGGCTGACGGGGGTGCTCTATGTGCTGGACGAGCCGTCCATCGGCTTGCACCAGCGAGACAATGATCGTCTGCTCGGAACGCTGAAAAACCTGCGGGATCAGGGCAACACGGTGATCGTTGTTGAGCACGATGAAGAAGCCGTTCGCGAAGCCGACTACGTGTTCGACATTGGACCGGGGGCGGGTGTGCACGGAGGCCAGGTAGTTGCTCACGGCACACCAAGCGAGATCGAAGCCCATGAAACCTCTATTACTGGAGCGTATCTAAGTGGGCGCCGCGAAATTGCGGTGCCGGCAACACGCCGTAAGAAGGGCAAGAAGAAGCTGACGGTCGTCAAAGCGACCGGCAATAACCTTCAAAACGTGACTGTCGATTTTCCACTTGGTCAATTTGTGTGCGTCACTGGTGTGTCGGGAGGTGGGAAATCGACCCTAACTATTGAAACGCTGTTTAAGACTGCTTCAATGAAGTTGAACGGTGCGCGCCAAACGCCAGCGCCGTGTGAGACGATCAAAGGGCTGGAACATCTTGATAAGGTGATCGACATTGACCAACGCCCAATCGGGCGCACACCACGGTCAAATCCAGCGACCTACACTGGTGCTTTTACACCGATCCGGGATTGGTTTGCGGGCCTGCCAGAGGCCAAAACACGCGGCTACAAACCTGGCCGTTTCTCGTTCAACGTCAAAGGCGGGCGATGTGAAGCGTGCCAAGGCGACGGCGTCATCAAGATAGAAATGCATTTCTTGCCAGATGTTTACGTGGAGTGCGAGACTTGCAAGGGGCAGCGCTACAACCGTGAAACACTTGAGATCAAGTTCAAGGGTAAGTCCATTGCTGACGTGTTGGACATGACTGTAGAAGATGCTCAGACGTTCTTTCAGGCGGTCCCGTCCATTCGTGAAAAGATGGACGCGCTCATGCGTGTTGGTCTTGGCTACATCAAAGTCGGCCAGCAGGCGACCACCTTGTCGGGTGGTGAGGCGCAGCGGGTTAAACTTTCGAAGGAATTAAGTAAACGCTCAACGGGACGCACGCTGTATATTCTGGACGAACCGACCACAGGTTTGCACTTTGAGGATGTACGTAAGTTGTTGGAAGTCTTGCATGAACTTGTGGATCAAGGGAACTCAGTCGTGGTGATTGAGCATAATCTTGATGTGGTAAAGACCGCTGATCATATCATCGACATCGGACCTGAGGGTGGCGATGGCGGTGGGCGTATCGTGGCTGAGGGCTCGCCGCAAAAAATTGCAGAAATCCCCGAAAGCCATACTGGTCACTACCTCAAACCACTTTTGCAAAAGCGTTCCCTGGCGGCCGAGTAGGTTTAAGTCGTGACGCGCAGGCTTTCTAATCCATGAAAATGGTAAATGTCAGCGTATCGCGGCGTGCCAAGCAGCTGCAACTTAGGCTTCCGGTCCCACAGGCGTTTGAGCGAGATCTCAAGTTCGAGGCGAGCAAGCGGAGCGCCAATGCAAAAGTGAATGCCAGCCCCGAAGCTTAACGGTTTCGGCCCAGTTCTATCTGGCTGAAATACGTCTGGGTTTTCAAAGACTTTGGCGTCACGGTTGCCAGATGCCAGCAAAAGCGCGACCCGATCACCGGGCTTAAACCTATGGCCCGCGATTTCTACGCTTTCATAGGCGATCCGTTCAAACAGATGCAGCGGTGGGTCAAACCGTAGGATTTCATTACTAAAGGCTTCGTCTACGCGCGGTACTATCTCACGCTCCAAGAGCGCCTTAACCGTATTCCCAAGTGTATGAACAGTCGCTTCATGTCCTGCATTAAGTATCAAAATACAGGTACTGATCACCTCAGCCTCGCTAAGCTTTTCTGCGGTGTGTGCCGTCAACAGAGTTGAGATTAGACTGTCATCAGGATTTTGCCGTTTAGCCTCAATTTGAATTTTGATGTAGTCAGAGAAGCTTTGTGCAGCGGCCGCTGCAATATGTTCCTCGGTACGTGTGCGATTGGATCTATACATCGCGACCATGCTGTTGGACCATTGCACGAGACGCCGCCAGTCGCCTTCGGGGACACCTAAGAAACGGGCGATGATACGCGCAGGAAGCGGACGCCCGTAGTATTCGAGTAGATCAAACGGTTCGTGCGGAAAGACATCAATGAGTTCATCGCATAGCGCGTCGATTTCGGGACGCAGCGTTTCAATGCGTCTGTTCGTGAATGCACGCAATACGGCACCGCGCAGCCGGGTATGGTCGGGCGGCTCAAGTTCTAGCATCGAGTGTGCTTCTACCGCATAGAAGGGCTCAAGGTGTGGCGGAACTGGCGTTCGCTCTATTGGTGCGCGCCCAAATTGGCGATCGCGCAATATGGCGTCTATGGTCGGGTAATCCGTGGCGCAAACAATGCCGTAGTCTTGCCAGTAGACCAAAGATTCGGCTGACCGCATGCTTGCATAGAACGAGTAGGGGTCTTGAACGAAAGCTGGGTCACGTGGCGATTGTGAGAAGCTTTGCATCACTGCGCGGCGAGGGCCTCAATGATGGGGCAGAAATCTGCGGCCTTTAGGGACGCTCCCCCAACCAATGCGCCGTTCACGTTCGCGCAGCTGAATATCTCATGCGCATTAGCCGCTTTGACGGAGCCGCCATAGAGCAATGTGAACTCTTTACCGTCGCTGAACCGCGCACTTAAGTCGTCGCGCAAAGCATCGTGGACCTCGGTGATTTGTGCGACTTCAGCTACGCGCCCGGTTCCGATGGCCCAAACAGGTTCGTAAGCGATGACTGTGTCGGCTGCGGTTGCATCGTCGGGCACGCTGTTGCGAAGTTGTGTGGCCAGAACGTCAAGGAAGCCACCCGACTCGCGCTGCGCCAGTGTCTCGCCGATGCAAATAATAGAGATCAGACCGGCGGCCTTAGCGGCTTTGGACTGTTCCTGAATGTCGACATCAGTCTCATTGTGATCGGTGCGACGCTCAGAGTGACCAACAATCACATGCGTTGCGCCAGCATCCCGCAGCATCTGAGCGGAGATATCGCCGGTATGGGCCCCGTGCTCTGCTGTGTGACAATACTGGCCACCGATGTGCAGGCCGGGTGTTGCAGCCGCCGCGATCAGCGTAGCTGGCGGGCATATCAGTGTCGGAACATCCGAAGCCTTGGCTGTCGCTGCTATGGCGCGAAGCTCGTTCAAATCGGACGTGAGCCCGTGCATTTTCCAATTGCCAGCAGCGAGTTTAGAGGGCATGCGCGGATCTCCTGAGCCTGAATGTTCAGGAATGGTTAAGGCTTATCAATGGCCAATGCATCATCAAATTTGATCGACTCGCCGCAACCACATGCGTCTACAACGTTGGGATTTCGAAATTTGAATCCGGCTTCAAGCAGGCTCACTTCGTAGTCGATTTCGGTTCCGAACAGGAACATCTGCGCCATAGGGGCGATCATAACACGCGCGCCTTCGACCTCTACGACTTCGTCATTCTTATCTATCTCAGAGACGTACTCCATCGTGTATTCCATCCCTGCGCAGCCACCTTTCTTGATGCCGATGCGCAAGCCCATGGAGTTATCTTTCTCCATCAGCTTTGAAATTTGGCCCGCCGCGGCGGGTGTCAGGGATACAGGTGGATTGCCGGGAATGCCGAACATGAGCGATCTCCTTTGAAAGCAAGATAAGCCCGAGTGGATGCGGGCTCAAGAGGCTTGGCAGCAGTTAGTGGCGCGTTCAACTGATCAGGCCACCTGAGGCTTCGTGGTGATCGCCACCACTAACGACATACTAACAAGCTTAATGTCACGGCATCACGTTTGGCGTGGTGCACTCCGGCCCCACATACACCCGAGGGGCCTTTACATGAATCCTAATTCAAGCCGCGCCTCGTCTGACATCATTTCCATGCCCCACTGTGGTTCCCACGTGAGGTCAACGTCCACCTGTTTGACGCCCGGTAAGGGGGCGACAGCATCAGCAACCCAACCAGGCATTTCACCAGCCACGGGGCAACCCGGTGCCGTGAGCGACATGATGATCCGAACTTCGCTTTCGGCATTGATATCAATGGTGTAGATTAGGCCCAAGTCATAGATGTTGACAGGAATCTCGGGGTCGAACACCGACCGGCAGGCGTTCACGATGCCTTCATAGAGCGGGTGATCTGTAGAAGAGGGCGCGATCAGCGGCGTGCCTTCAAGAGCGTCTGACATGGAGAGATGAGCCTTCGACTTGTTTCCTTACCGAAAATATAGGGAATAGGTTCGGCGGCGTCCAGACGTCAGGCGTGCATTAACCATGACTGCGTAGCATTTTGGTTAACCGGCCGCCGTAATTCATGTGCACAGTGAATTCATATCCGCAGTCTGCGACGTAAAATCGGGTGTTTTGGTCACACATCTTGCATGCGTCTGCGCGCAAGCGTATCCGCCGCTGTATGACACAGACTTTTTCTTTTAGCCTTCAAGGTACAGATGGCCGCGCGCGCACGGGCACTGTCCACACGCCGCGCGGCGATATTCGCACACCTGCCTTTATGCCTGTCGGTACTGCGGCAACCGTCAAGGCAATGATGCCTGAAAATGTACGCGCGACCGGCGCGGATATCTTGCTAGGGAATACGTACCACCTGATGCTGCGTCCGACGGCAGAACGCGTGGCGCGCTTGGGTGGTTTGCACACCTTTATGAACTGGGATCGACCGATCTTGACGGACTCGGGTGGTTTTCAGGTTATGAGTTTGGGCGCACTGCGCAAGCTTACCGAAGAAGGTGTGACCTTCAAATCTCATATTGATGGGTCCAAACACCATCTAACCCCCGAACGTTCAATGGAAATCCAGCGGCTTTTGGGCTCAGACATCGTGATGTGTTTCGACGAATGCCCGGCGCTGCCTGCAGACCGCGCGCGGATTCGCGAAAGCATGGAGTTGTCGATGCGGTGGGCCAAGCGGTCTCGCGATGCCTTTGGCGACAGGCCCGGCCACGCTCTGTTCGGCATCCAGCAGGGTGGGTTGGAGGAAGACCTTCGCGCCGAAAGCGCGGAAGCCCTGCGCGCGATCGAATTCGATGGGTATGCCGTTGGGGGGCTCGCGGTGGGTGAGGGGCAAGAGGCGATGTTCTCTTGCCTTGATTTTGCGCCAGAGCAATTGCCCAAGGACAAGCCTCGCTACCTGATGGGCGTGGGCAAGCCGGACGATTTGGTGGGGGCCGTGAAACGCGGTATCGACATGTTTGATTGTGTCCTGCCATCGCGTTCGGGGCGTACAGGCCAGGCGTTTACGCGTCACGGTGTCGTCAACATCAAGAACGCGCGCCACATGGACGATCCGCGCCCATTGGACGCCGAATGCACGTGCCCCGCTTGCTCCAACTACTCGCGCGCGTATTTGCACCACGTCTTCCGGTCCCAAGAAATCCTTAGTTCAATGCTGCTGACGTGGCATAACCTGCATTACTATCAGGAGCTGATGGCGGCGATGCGGGCAGCAATTGCCGCTGGCACATTCGCTGTTTTTGAGGCGAATTTTCATGCAGCACGTGCGCAGGGCGACATTGAGCCGGTCTAGGCTAAGGGCGATCACGTTTGAAAAGAAATGTGGCTGGCTCGAATGGTGCTGAACTAGGTGACGGTTTGCCTATGATGCATAGGGATGGTGCCCCACACCGCGCCGAATGTAACGCCAAAAAAACCAGCGTATGTATGGCTCAACCCTTGGCGTGACGTCAGCTTGGCTTACTTGCGGAGGAGTTGTGTAAAACTGTCTCGATCGCTTGCGGCGGCGGGGCGGTGCATGGCACAGTATGACAAAGGCGTAACGGGACTGAGTCCTTGAAGCGTTAACGGTTGGACCCCAAGTATTGGGGCACAAGACCGGAAGAGCACCACTGCTGCCGCTGAGCGGGGCCGGGGCTCTTTGCGAAACATAAAGGAACCAAGATGGATCATACCTCTTACCCTGTCCTGCCGCTGCGCGATGTTGTGGTTTTCCCCCATATGATCGTGCCACTGTTTGTGGGGCGCGAAAAATCGGTGCGCGCGTTGGAAGAAGTGATGCGCGACGACAAGCAAATCTTGTTGTCCAGCCAAATCGACCCTGCGGTCGACGACCCGACCAGTGACGGAATTTACCGTACCGGTGTTCTCGCGAACGTGTTGCAATTGCTCAAACTCCCCGATGGCACCGTAAAGGTACTGGTCGAGGGCCGTGGCCGCGTGCAGATCACCGAATTCATCGAGAATGAGAACTTCTTTGAGGCCGAAGCCGCGCCGCTTGAGGAAACGCTTGGAGATGAGGCCATCGTTGAGGCGATGATGCGCTCCGTGGCCGAAGAGTTTGAGCGTTACGCCAAGGTTAAAAAGAACGTCCCCGAAGAAGCATTAACAGCCGTGGCCGAAACACAGGAGCCCGCTAAACTGGTGGATCTTGTGGCGGGTCATTTGGGCATCGAAGTTGCGGACAAGCAGGAATTGCTTGAACTGCTCGTCGTGGCTGAGCGCTTGGAGCGTGTCTACGGCATGATGCAGGGCGAAATGTCGGTCCTCTCGGTTGAGAAAAAGATCAAATCTCGCGTTAAAAACCAGATGGAGCGCACGCAGCGTGAATACTATCTGAATGAGCAAATGAAGGCTATTCAGAAGGAGCTGGGCGACGGTGAAGAGGGCGGCGGCGAAGTGGCCGAGCTGGAAGCGCGGATCGCCGAGACAAAGCTGTCCAAAGAGGCCAAAGAAAAGGCCGATGCGGAGCTAAAAAAGCTCAAGAACATGTCCCCCATGAGCGCCGAGGCGACCGTGGTGCGGAACTACCTTGATTGGATGCTGTCCATTCCATGGGGCACGAAGTCTCGCGTCAAGAAAGACCTAAACCGCGCACAGAATGTTCTCGATAACGATCACTATGGCCTTGAAAAGGTTAAGGAGCGCATTGTGGAATACCTCGCGGTGCAGCAACGTTCCGCCAAGTTGCGCGGTCCAATCCTGTGCCTGGTTGGCCCTCCCGGCGTGGGTAAAACATCGCTCGGCAAGTCGGTGGCAAAGGCCACTGGGCGTGAGTTCATCCGGATTTCGCTTGGCGGCGTACGGGACGAAAGCGAAATTCGCGGTCACCGCCGTACGTACATTGGATCGATGCCCGGCAAGATCATCCAAGCGTTGAAAAAAGCAAAGACCACCAATCCGCTGATCTTGCTCGATGAAATCGACAAGATGGGGCAGGACTTCCGCGGTGATCCGGCGTCGGCCATGCTTGAGGTCCTCGACCCTGAGCAAAACGGTACCTTTGTCGATCACTACCTTGAGGTTGAATATGACCTTTCGAACGTGATGTTCCTGACGACAGCGAACTCCTACAACATGCCCGGACCGCTACTGGACCGGATGGAGATCATCAGCCTCGCAGGGTACACCGAAGAAGAAAAAGCCGAGATCGCCAAGCAGCATCTCATCTCAAAACAGGTTAAGAACCACGGCCTGCGCAAAGATGAATTCGCGCTGTCCGATGAGGCGCTGCAAGAGATGATCCGCACCTACACGCGTGAGGCGGGTGTGCGGAACCTGGAGCGTGAAATCGGCAAGCTGGCCCGGAAAGCCGTCACCAAAATCGTTCGCAAAGAAGCGGACAAGGTTGAGGTGACACTGGACAACTTGGATGATTTCCTTGGCGTGAAAAAATATCGCTATGGCTTGGCTGAAAGCAAAGATCAGATCGGTGTTGTGACGGGCTTGGCCTATACCTCAGTCGGGGGCGATTTACTGCACATTGAGGCGCTTAAGCTACCGGGTAAGGGTCGGATGAAGACCACGGGTAAGCTGGGCGATGTGATGAAGGAGTCGATTGATGCGGCGTCTTCCTACGTCCGGTCGATCGCTCCGAAGATTGGTGTGAAACCGCCCATGTTCGACACGTTCGACATCCACGTGCACGTTCCCGATGGGGCGACGCCCAAGGACGGTCCGTCAGCCGGTTTGGCAATGGTGACGTCCATTGTCTCGGTCCTGACGGGTATCCCGGTACGTAAAGATATCGCAATGACGGGTGAGGTTAGCTTGCGCGGGAATGCGATGCCTATCGGTGGCCTCAAGGAAAAACTCCTTGCGGCTCTGCGCGGCGGGATCACGACAGTGCTTATCCCCGAGGAAAATGAAAAGGACCTCGCGGACATTCCTGAAAGTGTCAAAAACGGTCTTAAAATCATTCCAGTCACGCATGTGTCCGAGGTGATTGAGCGGGCATTGGTGTCTGCACCTGAGCCTGTGGAATGGGATCAAGCGGCAGAAGAAGCCGCAGCATTGGCGCGGATTACCTCCGACAAGGTGACGACTGCCACAACGCACTAGTTACCTATTCGCTATAGACAGAATATCAGCCGCTCGCGCTCGTCGCGGGCGGCTTTCATTTTTCCGCTCAGATTGAGCGATTCCAACGCGGTATCAGCTCCAAGGCTCCTTCGCAGGCGGTACAAAACGCCATCTCTGAGGTGTTCGGTTTTGCCTGATCATCCCCTTGCATCCGACCCGCAGCCTCGCTAGACGATGGTCCAAGGGTGATTAGCTCAGTGGTAGAGCGCTTCGTTCACATCGAAGATGTCAGGAGTTCAAATCTCTTATCACCCACCATTCTTTCTCGAATTTGTACGGGCAATCGCCAGCAAGAGAGGGCCTTCATGACAGTCGAACTTTTCGTTTTGCGCCATGGAGAAACCACATGGAACCGTGAAGGTCGAATGCAGGGTCATCTAAATGCACCGCTGACCGAACTTGGTGTGGCGCAGGCGGTGGCACAGCGCAATATCATGACTGGCCAAGACCTTAGCGGCTTTCGCGTGTTGTCTAGCCCGTCCGGGCGCGCGGTGGAAACAGCCGCGATCGCGCTGGGGCCCCTTGTGACCGAAATCACCACCGACCCCGATCTGCGCGAAGTTGGCGTTGGTGAGTGGACCGGCCGTTTGCGCGCTGAACTGATTGATCCGACAGAGTGGCAGGTCACGACGGATGGCGTGTTGGAGCTGTATGACATGGCACCCGGTGGCGAAACGCTTGCGGGCCTAGAGGCGCGTTGCTCTCAGTTTTTGGCGCGCCTTGAGGGGCCGCATGTGCTGGTCACCCATGGGATCACCAGCCGCATGATCCGCGCTCTTGCGCTAGGTCATGGGCCGAATGTGACACTTGAGGCGTTGGCCGAGATGCCGGGCGGGCAGGGTGTTGTCTATCACGTTAAAAAAGGTCGTCAAAAACGTCTTTGTTAGGGCTTGCCCCTCCCTAATCTTTGACGTATTGCCTCGCCTAACGGGTCGTTAGCTCAGTTGGTAGAGCGCTTCGTTTACACCGAAGATGTCGGGAGTTCGAGCCTCTCACGACCCACCATATCCGCATATTAGATAATTGTTTTCTGGGTCTCAGGTTTACTGTGACCTATGCGTGTCTCTTAACTTGCTCACATACCACAGATGCGCAGTTTTATCGATAAGCGGATCGTGGATGTGCGAATGGAAGATTCGTGTGCGAAGGCGCGACGAATGACAGGTCACTGCAGACCGAGTCGTGGTGTAAAAAGGCTACACACTTTCAATACGATCTTGTGTAACAACACCGATTATTCGACTCCTTCGTGAAACGCTTTTTCAAGAGTGGTGTCATGGTCGGCGACGCGTGGCATCGGACATCTGGGGGATGTCATTAAAACCGACAATCGCTGTCGTGAAATGCGTATCAGCCCGAGCTGAGTGTGCTATTCAACCGCCAACCTTTCTGTAGCAGCGCGTGATCTCATGTCCACTTCAAGCCCGTTATCCGTTGGCGTCGCCCAATTTGCGTCTGACCCTACTGATTTGGATGCAAATTTCGATCAGCACTATGATTGGATTGACCAAGCACGCGCGAAAGACGTCGAGTTTCTGCTTATGCCGGAATTATCTCTGACGGGGCACTATGGGGCGTTGCGGCTTCTTGATGTTGCAATGAATATGGCCGATCCGCGGCTCAAAGCCCTATCGCAATACGCCGGAGACATGACGATTTGCTTTGGCTTCATCGAAGAAGGTCCAGCGGCGCAGTTCTACAACACCTCTGCGGTGTGGCGCGCGGGCAAGCTGTTGTATCTGCACCGCAAAATCAATCTGCCCAACTACGGTCTCCTCAATGAGGGCAAGCATTATGCGCCCGGTCGTTTCGTCGACACGTTGGCGATGCGGGATGAATGGCGCATGGGGCTGTTGATTTGTGCGGACGCATGGAACCCGGCACTTGTGCACCTTAGCTGTGTGCAGGGGGCGACGCTTTTGACCTGTCCGATTTCATCGGGGGTCGAGGCCGTTGCCGAAGATTTTGACAACCCCAAGGGCTGGGCGCGTACGATGGCCTTTTACTCGTCGATGTATGGTTTGCCATCGATCATGGCGAACCGTACCGGGGTGGAGGAAGATTTGACTTTTTGGGGCGGTTCCCGGATTCTTGACCCGTTCGGCGAAACGCTGGCGCAGGCCGGAACGGAACCGGCGCTGATCACGGCAACGTTGGAGTATCAAGCCATCCGCCGGGCACGTCATACGCTTCCCACGGTGCGAGATAGCAATATTTCGATGATCCATCGCGAAACGACGCGCATAATCGAAACACTCGGGGTCCCAAGCCACGTGCGGGATGTGGACTGATCCACTGCAGGACTTTCTTTAGCTAGGTTTAAACGTCGGTTCTCGGGCCGTAGATCGGACCTGAATGAAATCGGAATTCGCCCAAACATCGAGTATCGAGCGTTACCACGGCTGGAATGCAGCATTAACGCGGCCATGATCATCAGCTCGGGCTGCATCCTGAATGTGTCCCAGTCAGACCACTAACTGGTGCGTTCAAGCACAGTGATAAGACCATCTATGACCCGCAGGATGTCATGGCTGCACCTCTTGCGCGCTGTCTCGGTGCCCCTTGTTGCAGATCCTCCCTCTCAATCCCAATAGCGGCGCCCATAAGTCGGGAAGTGGATGCTTCTTTGGGTGGGTTGCGAAAGCGCGACTGCGGTGTGGTCTGGGCAATGCTTCGGATTAGAGGACCCGGTAGAGCGCTCAACCAGAGCTTTTGCTGAGGTACAACAGAGCCGATTAGTCCTTGGGCGGTGGCGCGCTGCGTGCAATCCACAAGCCGCCCAAAACCATGTAGGTCATCCCGCCGATGATGTAGCCGAGGATTACAGCCCATACCGGCCCGCCCACCATCCACACAGCCAGTGCGGTCAGGAGAGCACCAAGAATGCCTATGCCAACGAGGGCGCCAAGGGTTGTGATCGATTTCATACCCAAATTGTCGCAAGCAAAGCTTAACACAACCTTTACAGGCGTCATATCGAGTTAAGCATTTGCAGCGAATTTTAGGAAATCGGCCCGATAGTTCTGTCTAAAAAAGCCTTTGCAACAGTCGTCTCAGTCCACAATTCCACCACCAATAGCGAAGCTTGGGGGCGAGGTCCCCGAAACACTACAGAATGCCGGGCCGTCACGTAACAGCCCAGCCCATTTCATTTCCGTTCAAATACGCGCGTTAGCCTCGCAAAGCGGGTAAGCCGATGCCCGTGCTCTCAAAACCGCCATCGACGGCCAGTGTTTGACCATTCACATAACTGGCCTTGTCCGAACACAGCCAGAAAATCGCCTCAGCCAGTTCGTCTTCGTGACCATAGCGATTGAGAGGGATTGCGTCGTGGTAGGCCGCGATGATTTCGGGTGTGTGGACCGCCATTGCCAGCTTGGTGCGCACGGGGCCGGGGGCCACGCAGTTGGCGCGTACGCCAAACTCGCCCAATTCGGCGGCTTGCTGTTCGGTTAAATGCGCCACGGCGGCCTTGGACGTGCCATAGGCCACCCGAAGCGTAGAGGCCCGCAGCGCCGAGATGGACGCGATGTTCACGATCGCACCCTTGCGCGCCTTGAGCAGCGGGATGAACCCTTGGGACATCAGGAACGTCCCATCGAGATTGATCGACATGATCCGGCGCCAGCGCGCGAAATCAGTGTCCTCCATCGGGCCGAAATCCGCGATGCCTGCATTGTTCACCAAGGCGTTGATGCCGCCGCCCGTCAACTCCGTGACGCTGGCCACAAGGTCGTTTACGTCAGCTTCAAGGCTGATGTCGGCTACGATGTCATGCACGTCGCCCAACCCCTCGGCTGAGGCTTCTAGGGCGGGCGCATCCCAATCCACCCGGATGACTTTCCATCCATCTTCCAAGAACTTGGCAGTCGTGGCCAAGCCAATGCCACGTGCCGATCCGGTCACGAGCGCTACTTTTTGTGTCATGTTTCCCTCCCGTTTTGCGGCAGCCTGCCATGCGTTGCGGGGGCTTACAATCCGGGATCGCCGGGGCGGCAAGGACATCCCCGCGCGCCCGGCACAAGCGATTAGACTTGTTTCCCCTCCCACGGCTCCTACGGTGACGCAGGAGGCGCGCATGGGAAACTTAACTCGCAATCAAATCGGTATCTTGATGATCTGCCTGGGTACCGGGCTGATCACGCTGAATGACATGATGTTCAAGGCGCTGTCCGGTGACTACGCGCTCTATCAGATCGTTTTTGCGCGCTCGCTTGGCGGTCTGATGTTTTCAGTGATCATTCTACAGCTTGAGGGCGGCTGGCGGCTTTTGAAGACGGCGACGCCTTGGCAGCACGTCGCGCGCGCCTTGATGGTGGTTGTGTCGAACATGTCGTTCTTTCTGGCGATCGCCGCGATGCCGTTGGGGTTGGTGTCGGCGCTGTTCTTTGTGGCCCCGTTGTTGATTACGGTTCTTTCGATTCCTGTGTTGGGCGAACGGGTGGGCATCCACCGCTGGACGGCGGTGGGTGTGGGGTTTGCAGGCGTGGCGGTGATGTTCGTGCCAGAACTGTTAGGCCAAGGCCTAGGTGTTCCAGGGTGGAGCTACGCCTTACCGCTTGTCGCCGCGCTCAGCTACGCGGGCAATCAGGTGATGACCCGAAAATTGGGCGTGACCAGCCGGGCCAGTGCGCTCGCGATTTATATCCAAGTTATGTTTCTCGTGGTCAGTGTCATTTTCTACGCGGTGCTGGGGCAGGGGCAATACGCCGAGGGAATCACGAACGATAGTTTGGTGTTTTTGCTCCGCGCATGGGTCTGGCCTACGCCCGGCGACATCTGGGTGTTCCTCGCGCTTGGACTTAACGTAGCGGCAATTGCTTATTGCCTGTCACAAGCCTACCGGATGGCGGAAGCAGGCGTTGTGGCCCCGTTTGAATATGTGGCCCTTCCGCTCGCTGTTTTCTGGGGTTGGAGCGTTTTTGGAGAGATTCCGGGGCCGTTTACATGGGCCGGAATGGTGCTGATCGCGGGGGCAGGACTTTATATTGTCTGGAGAGAAAGAAAGTCGCGAAAAAGGGATTGACCCCCCCGTGCGGTAGCATTATCCCCCTCCACACGCAGTATGCGGTTGTAGCTCAGTTGGTTAGAGTACCGGCCTGTCACGCCGGGGGTCGCGGGTTCGAGCCCCGTCAACCGCGCCACTGCTGTATGACCTTTAGGTCACGTAAGAAAGCCGCCCTTCGGGGCGGCTTTTTCGTTTTGTATCATATGGTTGGGTTGGGTTAGCCCTAGGGCTAACCGCGTGATTTTCGCTCAAATCTTGGCAGCATTGCTGAGAAATCCTGCCCTGCGCCGTCCTCTGCTTCGACAAAGGTTTCATACAGCGCGGTGGTGGCTTGGCCCAGGGGTGTGTCAGCATCCACGGCCTCGGCTGCTTGCTGGCTCAGCCGCAAATCTTTCAGCATCAGCTCGGCTGCGAATCCCGGTTTGTAGCCATTGTCCGCCGGGGAATCGGGCCCAATACCCGGGGCCGGGCAGTAGGCGTTCATCGACCACGAATATCCGGAGGAAGTTGACACAACGTCAAACATCGCCTGACGGTCCAGCCCCAGTTTGTCTGCCAAGGCAAAGGCCTCACAGGTCGCTGTCATCGTCACGCCAAGAATCATGTTGTTGCAGATTTTGGCCGCTTGGCCATTGCCGGCACCCCCACAATGGACGGCCTTTTGCCCCATGATCTCAAACAGCGGCTGTGCGGTGACAAATGCGTCCTGTGAGCCGCCGACCATAAAGGTCAATGTGCCCGCATCCGCGCCACCCGTTCCGCCGGATACAGGGGCATCTAGGGCCGCGAGGCCTGCGGCCTTTGCCTGCTCGGCAACCGCTCGCGCGCTGTCTACATCCACTGTTGAACAGTCCAACAGCACAGCCCCCGGCTTCATCGCCGCAGTGACCTCGTCCGCGACGGCGCGCAGGATCGCGCCGTTGGGCAGCATCGTGATCACGACATCCGCACCCTCCGCGGCCTCGGCCCCGGATGCGGCAGCTGTTACGCCCACAGGGCAGGGCGCGTTCAGGTCAAACCCCGCAACCGTGTGTCCCGCGGAGGCCAAGTTGCGCGCCATATGGTGCCCCATATTTCCCAGGCCGATAAATCCAATCTGCATAGTATCCCTCCTCCTAAAGTTTCAAAGCATCTGGCCCTAGTGGCATCAACATCCGGGCGACGTCGGTGGCCGGAACAGCCTCCGGGCTCGAATGGCGCCATTTGGGAGATTTATCCTTGTCGATAATCTGGGCGCGAATGCCCTCGACGAAATCGCTGTGCTCAAGTGCGCGGTAGGTAAAGCGGTACTCAAGCTTTAGCGCGTCCGTCATTGTGGTGGCATCGTTCATCCGGTGCAGCATCTCAACGGCACAGGCCATGCCTAGTGGTGCATTGCTCGATAGCGCCTTGGCGGCCCGCTCGGCTAAGGGGCCTTTTGCGGTTGCGATGCACCGCACGATGTCGCCCAGTGTCTCACCACTGAATAAGGCATCAATTTCAGCCTGCGCGGCTGCCAGTGGCGCATCGGGCGGCGGCGCAGACGCATCCGCAATGACCGCCACATCACCGGTCGCGCATAGGGCCGCCTTAAGGTCCTCCCAGCCAGTGGGCACATAACTGTCTGCAAACCCAGTATAGATGGCGTCTCCCGCCGCCATTCGTGCCCCGGTGGTGCCTAGGTATTCACCCAAACGCCCCGGCGCGAGGTGCAACAGCAACGATCCACCGACATCGGGCACAAGACCAATCGCGCATTCGGGCATCGCAATTTGGCTGCTGTCATTCACAATGCGGTGGGAGCCATGGCACCCAACGCCAACGCCGCCGCCCATGGTAAACCCCTGCAAAAACGCGACAACGGGCTTTGCGTAGTGAAAAATCTTTGCGTTCATGCGGTATTCATCCGCCCAGAACCGCTGCCCGTAACCGTATTCGCCCTTAACGCCTGCGGCATACATCTCTGCGATATCGCCACCTGCACAGAATGCGCGCGTCCCGTCGGCGTCAATCACAACAAGGTCAACGGCGCTGTCCGTGGCCCATGCATCAAGGGCGGCCTCAATGGCCAGACACATTTCCCACGTTAGGGCATTTAACGCGTCCGGGCGTTGTAGCGTTATTCGACCAGCACGTCCCTCAATTCGGCACCAGATATCTTCTTGCAAGGCTGCCCTTCCTTTGTTCCCAAAATACTCAAAA
>Ga0228666_1000447_pt1 | contig 23508 bp, 22 predicted proteins | sample 80DmetaG_FD_182702 | JGI IMG/M metagenome (GOLD analysis project Ga0228666, IMG submission 182702) | Seawater microbial communities from Monterey Bay, California, United States - 80D | ecosystem: Environmental > Aquatic > Marine > Coastal | place: USA: California | collected 2016-10-11 | reverse complement strand
TCAGTAAGGGGTCCATAGAATAGGATAAAAAAATAAAAAGGCGAACTTCTAGAAAACTATATTATTAACTTTTTTGGCAGTATAGAAGAGCTACAGATGCTTGCATATTATTATGTGCTCCTCATCATCAATTATTCTGAGTGCCATCCATAGCACTTCATGAGTACCATACACCATCCATTTGAAATATTCATGAAGCCCATCAAGATCCACTTCATCATACTTTTGTTTGATGATTATGAGATGGCATTTCAGCAATCGTAAGAGTATGAGTCTCAGCTCCAGTAGTATTACCAAGAGCCCAGTTGGTTCATAGTCATCCTCATTCTGCGGTATTTCATTGTCATACTCAGATCACTGCTCTTCCTCTTGCAGCAGTGTATTCTGACCAACCTGTCGGGCATGAACCAAGATTGAATGCCATAACAGCTCCGCTTGGAACCGTATGATCTCTAATAGTATTAATATGACTGGCATCAACTACTTGACCATTCGAAACATCTGATATAGGCCAGGCAGCATATACACTCAGAACAGAAATAATAATAAGAGCAGAAAATATAACGTTTTTAATAATATTTGATAGACTCATAAGGGAAAAATAAGAAATAAACTAATACACACAAATTCCATACACTCAAACTCCATAAGTACATCAAGTAGGAGCCCCACCACCCTCATCTACTCCAAGTCACGTTTTCTCTCAAACAATCTCAAGAATCTTTGATATATACTTTCCGTCTACATTTAATATCTCATATCAAAGAGTTTTTATAATACTTGGATTCGTGTCATCGATAGGGTTTATATATATACCCTTTCCAACAGTATCTTCTCAAGTTACTCTAAAGAACAACACTCCGGTACCAGTGTTTTCCAAAAAAACTGCATAGTCATCATTTATTAGGTCGAAATTATATTCACTTCAGGTAATATTTCAAGCTAAAGTTAAATTATCTTGTATATAACCGACTCATCAAGATGCGCTTAGGGAGTCCTCTACTTCTAAAGTAATCAACTCAGAGGTTCACTCAAATTGATCTTTATCAAACCTAACTACCTTCATCTTAAAATCTCTATCTACATCTAGAATAAGTTTTGCAGAAGTATCTCATAATTTTGAGTTAATAAAATCAGTATTATTTGTATTACTATTAATATAATCTTTTATCTGCGAGTTACTCCAAAAGATATTTTTGAATCAAGTGTTGGGTGATATATAACCATACAATGTTTTTCTTGCCAAAACATCATCATCACTATAATTATTTGGGTAAAAGTAGCTCCCTGTTGAATTCACCTTAAAATTATCGCTATCAAAATCATCATCTATGTTATCTGGTGTATTCGTATAACTTGAAAAATCCATATAGGTATTATCTGTATCAAAGAATGTCCCTGTCTTTCCAGCTAAAGTGATAATACTTCCATCATAGTGAGCCTGTTCAAAGTCAGTAAATCAGGAGTTAAAATATATTTTAAACTCCTTTGTATTGTGAGATCATTGACAAAAAATACCTCAAGAATATGCCAGTGATGCTGAACTAGAAGAATAATTCACCACTCAACTCATAGTAACAGCTCACGGACAACCTATGTTATCCACTGCTCAACTTCCATTAGAATTCAGGAAATTCGTATATTTTACTGACAGATTTGATTTAGATATAATTCATGATAAAAGTGCTTTATTCGTATTATTTAGATTATAGTTTGATTCCAATAAAAAAGTATTACTGGCGACAACTAAAGCCATAATAAGTGCTACATTTACGAGAATAATAATATATATTAAAATACTAGCCTTTTTTTGTTTGAGGTTATATTTCATTTTTCTTAAAAGTTTAGGTTATATTGCTTTATACGATAAGACTCTAGATCACTCATTTTGGTTCCATTGAGTTCTTTTTTATAGTCCTTGTTTACTTTCATAGTTATATCAATAATCTCTCCATTATTATAAAGTTCTAACTGAAGATCTACTGCTTTTATTTCATGAAAGAGTTTATCAGAAAAGAAATCATAGTGTTGTATTTGAGTGGGATCTGCTTCTAATTCTGAGATCTCGGAAGCACTTATATCTCTATATCAAATTACTTTATCATAGTATGTATTATACTCATCTTCGGTGTACTCTATTCTCATAGAACCTTTATCTACGACTCAAAGAACAATCCCAGCATTTTTATCTAAACTGGTAAGTACTAATATATCGCTTCAAGTTCAGGTATTATCTACAAGAATAGCTCCGGTTAGAAAAATATTTTTGTAATTATTAAGCACTCCATTAAAGTTTACAAAGTCTTCTTGGAATCTTCATTCGGCATTTGAGTCAGCAATTTCAACTAATGAGTTCGCTATAAAGCTTCCAATAAAAAACATAACAATCACACTAATAGTTATGGCAATAACTAATTCAACCAAAGTAAGTGCTGTTCTATTTGTTTTATTCATATGTACAATAAACTTATTATAATTATTTTTTTACCAATTTTCTTATGCTGACCCTAATAATCTGGTTTTCTGACTCGAGACTTCTATCATCTCTCTCTTTCCATAAAGTTCTTGCATACACATCTCATTGATAAGTATTTACATTTATATTCGCACCATACTCATTTATGTATTTATATCATGCATTGAGTGTACCGGTAAAGGCTTCAAAGTGGTTGGTTCCACTATTCTTATAGATATAAAAAACCTCATTTTCTTTTATGTTATCTGTATCTATTCCTTTTATAATATTTGCAATATTTGCCTTTAATACATCAGCTTTTTGAACCCTTTGATAGCTCACTATAACATCTCTGGAATGAAACATAAGGTTTCAAATTCCAAGCAGAATAAAGGAGAGTATAAATACTCCTATGATTATACCAACAAATGACTCTGCTTTTATTACCTTTTTCATGTGAATAGATGATATGATTACTTCCCTAGAGTCTACGGAAAGTTACTAGAAATGCAAAAAAAATCCCTTGATAAGGGATTTTTTATCTGTGTCAGCAATACATCGTTCCGCTTGATGCAATACCATCATTTATTTCTGTAGCTGTTTTTGAGGTATTTGCAGAGTTAGTAGCTGTTTGATCAACCATATAATGAGTTCCTGGAGTTGTAGGGATAGTTGGCGAAAGATCATAGAATACATACATACCTGCTGGGCAGCCGGTCATAGTGTCCCCGACACCACTCGTATATGCTAGAGTTTCATAGTATCTTGCTGAAACTGGAACTGTATTATCCATTTTAGATGTAGCTCCGAGAAAACGTATCTGTCAAGTTGTAAAGGTAATTTTATTCGTTGATAGGTCAAATCACATAGTAACTCCATTTTTTACTGTAACGGTATAACCTCATAAAGCCATATCACCATTTACTGTATATCCATCAGGAAAGTCACAGTCTTCAGATATAGTCCAATCTCCATTCCAACTTGGGTTACAATCTACTGCGTTTGCAAGTGATGGAGCGAATCCAAAAGACAAAGCAAGTAAGAGTATACAAGAGAGTATTTTTTTTATTCAAAAAGTATTTATGTTATTGCGCATTTTTTTATAAGTAATTTACTATTATAGACTTTAAATTCATTTAGAAACAATTTCATACACAAGATACATTAAGGGAACCTGCAATGGTTACATTTCCTGTATCATGAAGAGTCATTACCGTTGCATGACCAGATTCATTTCCATTTACATCTGTTTCAATAGTTCTAAACTTTAGTTCTCTTCCATTGTTTACACTATAATCTATATAAGAGCCATCACCCGAAGTCCCATGCCCAACAAAATTTAGCTCTGCTGAACCCGTTCAACCACCATCAGGTGATGATCCAAGAGTTATACCTGTATGTTCATTAGTACCAACTTTATTATTGATTTTTAGATTCCCCATTCCAACATTTCCATTCGTTGCAGAAATAGTTAGATACTTATCAGGCCATAGAGTAGATCTTGCAGCACCTCATCCTTTCGCAATTACAAAATCACTATTTGACATTCCAAGTTGCCAATCTGTATAACCTCAACGATGCAATGAAAGATAAGAAACGTCTCAACCATCAGTTGCACCATCAGAATATAATTCTAATTTACCATAACTTGGATTCGCAATACCTACACCTACATTTCAGACACTATAAGATGCGTCATTACTACTAACCGACCATATTGGGCTGGTTGGCTCTAGAAATTCATCTTTTATTTGTCCACTAGCAAGATCAAAGATTTCGGTAAGTATATATCAAAAATCTCAAGAGTCAGCTGCGACCATATTTTGGACCTTTTGTTTCACGGTAGCAAAGTCAGCATATCAGATGGTAGTACTAGCTATAAGTACCAATAATGCTGTTGCAGAAAGCTTCTTTACAGAAGATAAAAAATTTATTTTTGTTTTCATCCTTTTATTACTTAATAATATAAAATAATGATTCTCACGAATCTTCAAACGTATCTATAAACTCTCAAGATGTCCTCTCAGAAGGATCAGTAGGATCCTGGAGCGAATCATAGATCGTAGTATCATCATTTACGAATACTCAAGTATTGGATTCTACCTCTGGAGCTTGAGTAATGGCAGTTGCAATTTCAAAACCTATTGATTCAAATCTATGAAATCATACATACTGAGAATATGCCTCACCATGTAGTAAACCATCAGATTCACAGTAATATACAAAATCATCATCCGAATGGTTAAAATCTATGTATCCAGCATATTGTGAATATGCCTTTCATCATAATTTATAACCAACTCAAGTAGCACATGCCGATGTAGTATCTACTATTCTCACATTTTCACTTGTCTGCGTTGACCAATCCAACCTAAAGAAACCATAAAGGGTATCATAATAATATCACTGAAAGTAGTTTCCAATAATCGTAGAATCATCACCTGAGTTTACATACTGTGAAAGATGACTCCCATCGGAACTAAATGTAACAGATCCATTATTTGAACCAGTTAGGGTTGCAGTCTGCTGACCTATATCAAGTACTGTTGCTCAAAACACAACTGAAACCCCCAACAAACAAGTCAATGGAATACCAAGTAGAAAAAAATTTCTCTTTTCCTTTTTTTTCATTATTATCATTCTTAATGAAGTAATACACCTTATAATGATATCAGAAAAATTACTTGGAAACCAGAAAAATACATTGACTTTTTATTAATTATATCATTTATATATGTACAAACAACAAAAAGCATTTACTATTGTAGAACTCATTGTAGTAGTGGCAATCATTTCTATACTTTGAACTATTTGATTTATAAGCTTTAGTGAAAACATTTCTGAAGCAAGAGATGGGCAAAGAAAATCGGACCTTGCGCAAATAAAATCAAGTATGAAACTCTATAAACAACAAAAGTGAGTCTATCCTGCTCCATGAGACAACTTTTCTATTTTTAGCTGATCAACTGCTGTTGCATATCAATGAAAACTTAATGAAAAAGTAACACTCTCTACTCTTGATGATCTTCCTCTTGATCCTGATCTTGAAATACCATATTTATATAGTGTCACTACTAATAGAAAAGAAATGCAAGTTGCTGGAACACTAGAAAACTGAGATAACCCTCAAGCAATAGTAGTTTGAGATTACAAAACTGTTTCTATAAATGTACTTCCTACTATAATGGTAGCCGCAATAGGTGATTTAGACGTAGCCTCTGACCAGACAAAATTTATATTTAATGGCTCAATACACAACTTTCCCTATGATTTTGAATGATCACTCATACCTACGAGTGATAATACGAGTCTCGCAGATCTCATCATAGAAGCAAATACCAATAATTTTTGGCAAAATACTTGATACAGAACCTGTGGTGAAATTAAAGGTGATGGAAAAAGTATAGGTGATTGAGAGTATCAAATACTCAATAGTAGTGGATCACTCAGTAATACTTGATGTACTTCTATGTAAAATTAAAAAACCTCTTCATTATATGAAGAGGTTTTTATTTAATTCTCAAATTTTTATTTCTTTCTGTTCTCAACTCTCAAGTACTTTTATTTGTACTATTCATTTTTCATCTTCCTCTTCTCCATATATTATTACATATGGAATATTTTTATTATTGGCATACTTTATTTGTTTTGAAAATTTGGCATTTTCATCGAGATACAATTCTGTTGATATTCATTGTTTTCTTAATTCTTTCACTATTTCCAAATTCTTAGGAAGTAAATTACTTCCAGTATTTATCACAAGAATATCTGAGACTGTTTTTTTACCGGTCTGGATAGATCAAATACTTTTCAGTATAGAAAGTAGTCTTGATACTCCTATACTTCATCATACTCATGGAAAAGCAGAAGAAGAAAAATTTGAACAGAGATTTTCATACCTTCATCAAGATGCTATACTTCAAACACTTTCATTTCCAACAATAAATGTCTCAAATACAAGTCAAGTATAATAATTTAATCCTCTAGAAATAGCAGGATTTATTTGTATAGCGTTATCTGAAACTCACATAGTTAATAGGTGACTATATATATAGGTAAGTTCTCTTATACCTTCCTCAAGCATTTCATTTTGGATATTATCAAAGAAAGAAAGAACTTCTAAACCTTTTTGATTCTCTGATATTTTTAATAGTTCTAGAATACTATCTATTTGATTTTTCTCTAATGGAAGTTCTTCTAGAAGAGGAACAATAGTTTTTACTTTGTCTTTTTTATCTATTATTGAAATAGTTTCAGAAATCTTATCTATTCATAGACTCTCTAAAAAACCGGTAAGAATTTTTTTATTATTTATATTGATTAGAAAGTCTCCAAAATTTAAATTATTCAAAGCACTATATATAGTAGACACCACTTCTACATCTGCAAATAATGAAATACTTCCATTTCAAATAATATCTATATCAGCTTGGTAAAATTCTCTATATCGTCACTTTTGTGGTCTTTCCCCTCTCCAACTCTTCCCTATTTGCTGTGTTTTCAATGGAAAGCTGAGATTTCACTCATGCTGAGCTACGTATCTTGCCAGAGGAACCGTTAAGTCAAAACGAAGTCACATATCAAAATCAGTGATATCATCAGTCTTGAGCCTTTTTACCCCATAAATCTCATTATCATCTGATCCTTTTGATAATAAAGTTTCTGTTCTCTCAATTGCAGGAGTGTCAATAACACTAAAACCTGAAAGTGTATAGCTTGATTTAATTGTCGTCTTAAATCTGTCTTCTATAAGCTGTTCTTCTGGTAGATTTTCATAAAATCAAGAAATCGATTTGGTTTTACTCATAATGTATTTAAATAGATATAAAGTAAAAATCCATCCCCTAACCCCTTGCCTTTCATACGAAAGGAAGGGGCACCTATTTTGTGAACTATTTATGTTTAACTTGAAATGAAAAATCACACAATATAATTTAATTTTTTATTTCAAATATTTTCCACATTACTCCCCTTCCTTTCGTATGAAAGGCAAGGGGCTGGGGGATGGATTATAATATATTCATTATCATAAATACTTCAATAAGTGTATGAGAATATTCTAATTATATTCAAAAAAAAAGCAATATTGAAAGAAAATAAGAAAAAATAAGAAAAAAAATATCTCTTTTTATCGGCTTTACAAAAGTAAAAAATATTTTAAATACACTTTTTACATTAAAAAGTTTGACAATTACTTGATTTATTTTTTAAAATGTTTTATAATTAATTTATACATTAATATTTTAATTTGTAAATAATATATTATGGAAGCAGGAAAAAAATTAAAGCTTGGTGCAATTATGAACAAGAAAGCTATAAAAGAGGAACCTACCGAAAAAGTAGAAACTCCTCAAGAGTCTCATATAGAAGTATCAACACAACTATGAGAAGCAACAGCTCCATTATCTCCAAACGAGATATCACATGCTGAAAAAACAAATGAAGTGGAAAATGAAGCTTCGTGAGTACAAGAAATAAAAAGTGCTCTCCCTATAGATAAAAAACCATCTATAGGTATTCATAAAGATTCTCAGATTGAAAAAGAAGAAGATGATGAAAATCAAAATCCTGTAGAGAAAAAAGAAAAAGAAGAAAAACAAAAAACATTAGAAAAGTTAAAAAAAGTAGAAAACATAGGAATTCACACTGAAGAAACGAAAAAAGAAGAAAAAAAACATACAGAAAAAGAAGAAGTATTTACGAGTTACCAAGCAGATCTCTATAAAGATCAGGATGAAGCTTTACAAGGATCAAAAGCAAAAAAGGAACCAATCAAAAAAGAAGAAGTAGATGAAAATAAAAAGTGATCACCTTTAGAACAAGAATGAAATAAAGCTGAGATAGAAGAAAAACCAACAGAAATAAAGAAAGAATGAGAAAAAATGGAAAAAGATACAAAAAATGATGAAAAGAAAGAAGATAAAAATGCTCTCAAGCAAAAAGAACAAAATAAGGAAGAGGGGGAAAAAGTAAAAAAGCCAAAGAAAGCTATGAAATTTGTACTTACAAGTATGATAACTCTTGCTAGTATGGCAGCTATAATTTGAGGTGTATTCTTCATAGATACTGGATCTGATTTTATAGAAAACTATAAAACTAGCATCCTAGATATGGTGAATAAAAACGTATCGGAAGAAGATCAAGCTCCTAGTGAAAATTCCGAAGAAGAAATTGAAGAACCAAGTAATGATACAAACTCTTGAATTACACAGAACTGGGACATAGAAACCATAGTATTTTGAAGAACAAGCGAAGAAGTAAAAGTAGTAGATAATAATGGAATAAAAGAATTTGAATATAACTGAGAAATATATGGATCAAAAGAAACGGTGTACAATGTTATAAGAATTACAACCATTAAGAGAGTAATACTAGATTACTTCAAAATATTAAAATAAAATAAAAACCAAGATCAATAAAAAATCTTGGTTTTTTCTTTTATATACTTATTCACATCTGTCAAGTTCTTTTATTTAATTTCTGAAAAGTATTATGATATAATTTTCCATATATTATATAAATTTAAACAATTTTTTTATGGAAAATAAAAAAATACTAGCGTCTCTTCCTATAAAAATGGAGATATGAGACATCGTTGAGTATGTAGATAAAATGTTTAAGGATGCCGTTGATAGAGGGTGTTCCGATGTACATATAGAACCAAATGCAGAGTTTTTACTTATTCGTTTCCGTAAGGATGGTGACTTCTTAATGATAGATAAGCTTCATGTAGACCATGTAAGTGCTATTATAACCAGACTAAAAGTACTTGCGAAAGTAAAAATAGATGAGAATAAAAAGCCTCAAGATGGTAAAATCGTTTATTTTTATGCCAAAGATGAGCAAAATATCGATATACGTTTCTCTACCCTCCCAACAAAATACTGAGAAAAGATAGTTATGAGAATACTCAAACCTGATGAATCTCTTACGAATATCGAAGCCTTATGACTTATTGACGTACATTTAGAAATAGTAAGAAAAGCTCTCAAAAACACTTATGGTATTATACTCATTACATGACCAACTGGTTCTGGTAAAACAACAACTCTTTTCGGTATACTAAAAAACTTCAACCCTCTCGAACTCAATATATCCACGCTTGAAGATCCAGTAGAGTACAATATAGAATTTGTAAATCAATCTCAGGTAAAACCAGAAGTATGATATACATTTGCTACCTGACTCAGAACACTCCTAAGACAAGATCCAGATATAATAATGGTATGAGAAATAAGGGATAAAGAGACGGCAAATCTCGCTGTTGAATCAGCCCTTACATGACATTTGGTTCTCTCTACTATCCATACCAACTCTGCATCTTGAACTATTCAAAGGTTGATAAACATGTGAGTAGAACCTTTTCTCCTTGCCTCTGCCATGAGACTGATAATATCACAAAGACTATGAAAAAGAATTTGTGAAAGCTGTAAAGCTCCTTTTGACATAACAGAAGCGAGAAGAAAAAAAGTAAAGGACTATTTATCCAATATAGTTGATGAAGAAACACTTGAAAACATGCAGTTTTATAGAGGAAAGTGATGTGATAAATGTAGTGGTACCTGATATAAATGAAGACTCTGAATACATGAAGTTCTTCTTGTTGAGGACTATCTTGAACCCCTTATTCTTAACAGTGAGAGTGCGAGCGTCGTAAAAAAGGCTGCGGTAGAAAATGGTATGATTACTATTGTACAAGATGCCCTACTAAAGGCTCTTTTATGACAAACAACGGTAGAAGAAGCTCTGAAATTGATCTAATAAATAATATAAATTATAATTTACAACAAATGTTTGGTTTTTTATTTTCTAAGAAAAAAGTCGATGCTGAGAAGGTACAGGCTTTTAAAGATGCCCTAGAAGCTATCAATATTTTTATATTGATTTCTGAATGGGAAAAAGCCAAAGATTCTATCTTAGAAATAGAACACAAAGAAAGAATATGACTCAATAGTTTTTTATCAAAATATAGAAAAGATGACTCTGAAAAATTAAGAAAAATTAAAAGTAAACTCATAGAAGAGAACAAAAAAAGATTCGAACAGCTTGAAAAACTAAAAGAGAAAGTAAGACAAAAAGAAGAAAAATATAATAAAAAAGTAGAAAAAGAAAGATTTAAAGTAAGGTTTAGAAATATCCATAACGAAATAGTACATCTTACCTGAAAAAATAGAAACTGAGAAGCTCTCAGACTTCTCCAGGCATTTTTAGAGGAAAATACGAGTAAACCTGATATCATAGACTTCTACAATAAACAGAAAAAAATTATTCTAAAAAATATAGAAAAAGAAAAGGCAAGGCAAGAAGAAGCCATAGAGAAAAATACGAAAAATGAGGCTCTGAGTCTTATATGAGAGACAGTAAAAATAAACAATACATCAAAAGATAGTGGAAAGGATAGCTTTTTACATAAATTAAGTGAAAAATTTGGTTTTTATAAAAAAATCAAAGAAAGTATAAAAAACAAAGAACTCCTTGATGAAATCAATATACTTATAGAAGAAAATACAAAAGTTAAAAATGACCTAGCAGAAAAAAAATTAGCAAATATACATAAATGACTGATAAAAGAAATCACTCATAGTAAAATGCAGTGATATGATCTATATGGGAAAATACTCTGAGCAGACAAAATATCAGGAGATGCTTTCGGAATATATGAATCTAAAAATAGATACCATTTCTTCTTATGAGATGCGACTTGACATGGTATAAAGGCTTGATTTATCGTTACGCTATTAAGTAGGTTATTTAATAAATATGTAAAAACAAACAACTTACAAAACCTCACTTATGAAATAAATAATGGTTTAAAACAAGATTTGAAATCAAGAAACTTTATTACGTGAGTATTTTTTGAAGTAAATAAAGAAGCTCTCAATATTGTTGACTTTGTATGAATGTGACATGAACCTATGCTTATTTATAGAGAAAAAGAAGAAAAGGTAGAGAAAATAATACCTGGTTGACTTGCTGCTTGAATTAGAATGATAAAAAATAAAGAAGATATTAAAACAAAAGCTATTACTATGAATAATAATGATGTACTCATCATATATAGTGATGGAATTATAGAAAACAAAAATCCTGAATGAGAGTACTATGGTATAGAGCGATTACAAAAAGTATTCCATAAAATAGCTGCCTTTGATAAAGATATCAATAGAATATATGAATATATTATGAATGATGTTCAACTGTTCCGATGAGGAAGTAGTTTTCTAGATGATGCCAGTATAATGGTACTCAAAAGAAATGAGAATAAGGATGTACAAGATCATGGCTCGCAATATCTCACTGATGTCTCTATGAGAGAATGACTCAGAAAAGATGATGTCAAAAAGTTGGAATGAAAAAATAAAGAAGAGATAAGGCGTGAAATAGAGAATATAAAAAAAGAAAAAGAAACAAAAAGAATAATAAAAAGTTTAGAAAATCTTTATTATACCTGAGAGGTACTCAAACTCAAACAAGAGGCTATTCGTTTCATTAGAGAAGGTTTCATACATAAAAAGATAAATCACTATCTAAAGAAAGCACTTGCAAATGAAAAAAAGTATAAAATAGACCAAAAGAACATTAAACTGAAAAACAAATATAACGTTTTAGAGCAATTAGAAAAGAAATGAGATTACAATACAGTAATAAATGAGATAGAAGATATAATTACGAAAGATGGAAACCTATAATATAATACTTAAACCTTAAAAGAGATACAATGTCTTGGATTGGATACGGCTTTTATGACAAATACTGAAACTTTAACAACACAAAATTTGTTAAGCTTTTAGAAAAGGCAAAAAAAGCGAAAATCAATAAAACGAAAAAAAGCAGCAGAAATATAAACATAGAAATTTCTTTATTTAATAGTGTCTCAAAAAAAGAACTCTGGGGTTTTTTAAATAAGTTTTCAATATTTATAAATTCGTGAATTGATATAAAATGAACACTCCACATCCTCTCTAAACAGGTTAAAAATCCATACTTAAAAAGAATTAGTATGGAAATAAAAGAAAATATAGATCATGGTATCAGTGTAAGTGAAACCATGCAACAGTATCCAAAAGTATTCGACTCTCTCACTGTCGCTCTTATATGAGTATGAGAAAGTACCTGAAAACTCTGAAGTATATTAGCAGAACTTGATAGAAACTTACTTGAAAGTATAGAATTAAAATGAAAAGTAAAAGGAGCTATGATATACCCTATGATATTAATGGGGCTTACCTTGGTTATGGTAGTATTTATGATGATATTCATTGTACCAAGAATTACCGAATCTTTTGAAAAAGCTTGAAGTCAACTTCCTGCTCTTACTCAAACGATAGTAAATATATCAAACTTCTTCTTAAATGATTGGTGAAAACTTATATGAATTATTATCTGAATTATTGTCGTTTTTAAGTTGATAAACTCTACGTACCTTTGAAAAATACTTCTTGCTAGATTCTATACAAAGCTTCCTATCTTTTGATATGTAGTAAAGCAATCAAACATAGTATACTTTATAAAATCATTTACTGTACTTCTCGATTCTGGTGTACTATTACTTGAATCAATCAAAACATCAAGTAATGTGGTACCAAACCTCGCATATAAAAAAGAAATAATTCGTGTTAAAAATGAAGTAGAGGTATGATTAACTATTTCAAAATCACTCTGATTGAATCTTGATTATGAATCTTCTGTTTATTTGAACAAACTATTTCCTGAAGACTTTGCCTATGTAGTAAGTACATGAGAGGAGACATGAAGTCTCTCTACCTCTTTGAAGAAAATATGAGATAACTACAACAAAGAACTAAAAAGATATATTTGAAACCTCTCGAGTATGATGGAACCAGTAATTATTGTAATCGTTTGATTTTTAGTTTGAACCATCGTAATTGCCATCATGCTACCATTTTTTGAAATGTGAAAGATTGCACAAAGCTTATAAGAATAAAAAATATCTTAATTGAATGCATTCAATATAAGATATTTTTTATTGACTTAAATATACTATATACTCTAAAATATAACTAAATACTGCTTTATATAAAAGTCTAACGATAATGTAGTAAAAGTATTGATTTAAAAGATAAAAACTATTAGAATAGATGAAGTCTTTTTTAAAACAAGAGACGTCATTTTAAAAATTTATTTTTGTATTTTATTTCTTAATCATATATATAATGAGAAATACAAGAAATGCGTTTACGTTGGTAGAATTGATAGTAGTTATTACTATATTGGCTATACTTGGTACTATAGCTTTTATCTCTCTTCAAGGGTACTCTGCTGATGCAAGAAACTCTAAAAGAACTGAAGACCTTAACAGTATTGTTAAGTCTATAGAAATAAAGGTTTCTAATGGTTCTAACATTCTTAGTTTCGTTGGTGATACTTCATCATCTACTGGTATCTTCAAAGTTGCTGGTACTGATGTAAATGTTGGTACTGACTACCAAGCAGGTATACCTAACTACAGTGCTATCGGAATAAAATCAACTGACTTCCAAGATCCTAGCGATGCTTCAGACTACCCAATTGGTATTACTACTAAAAAAGATGGAGAATATGAAATTGCTGCTACTATGGAAAATGGTTCTGGTTATAAAAGTGCTTTAATTGTTGGTACTTACGGTCCAAGAGATCAAGAAGTAATTATAACTTCTACTACTTTTAACGGTACTAAAATTGTTCTAGCTGATGCAGATATAAACAAAATCAAAAGATGAGATGTTATTTTCGCTGATGGAACTACTTCTACTCTTACTGGTACAGTTACTGTAGTTTCTAGAGATGGTAAAACTCTTACTGTTGATACAACTCTAACAGGTAGTAATATTAGCCTTGCTGCTGATGAGACTGCTGGTCTTATAGATGATAAAGATAATACTGGTGTTCCAGTAACAAATGACTCAACTGTTAATCTTCCTTACTAATTCATATTAGAAAAAGACAAATAAAAAGCTCCAATTTGGAGCTTTTTATTTGTCTTTTTCTAATATGCTATAGCCTCTTTTATTAACTTTGCATTATTAGAATACTTTAACCCTTCTTCTTCAGTTATATCTCAATTCTTAATAAGAGAAATTATATCTGTTTCTAAGAGTTGCATTCACTCTCTTGCTGACATTTGCATTACTGATGGTATTTGAACCAGATCATTTTCCCTAATAAGGTTCGCAATAGCCCCATTTTTTATTAATATCTCTTTCGCTAACCTTACTCATGTTCCGTCATGTTTTTTTAGAAGTCTCTGAAAAAATATTGCTACCAACGAATCTGCCAACTGTAACCTAATCTGATTCTTATTCTCTCCACTAAAACTATCTAATATTCTTGTAATGGTTTGATGAGCACTTCTTGTATGAAGAGTAGAAAAAACTAAGTGACCTGTTTCAGCTAACGTAAGAGCCATCTCCATCTCTTCCCTATCTCTCATTTCTCAAAAGAATATTACTTGTGGATTCTGTCTCATTGCTCATACAAGAGCTGTTTGATAATCGGGAACATCCCTTCAAATCTCTTTATGTTCCATAATACACTTCTTATGCTTATGAAGATATTCTATTGGATCTTCTATAGTAATGATATGCTTATTATAGTACTCATTAATATAGTTAATGATGGCTGCCATTGTTGTGGTCTTCCCTGAACCTGTTGGACCAGTCACGAGTATGAGTCATTGTCATAGTTTAGTAACTTCTTTGTATGCATCTGTCAGTCAAAGCTCTTCAATATCTGGAATATTTCATGTCAGTAGCCTCAATACTATCATATAATTCCCTAATTGGAATGAAACATTACATCTAAATCTTCTATCAGAAAAAGAGAAAGAGAAATCAAGATTTTTCTCCTTGATTAAAATATCATGTTGTTCTTCTGTTATAATAGACTGTGTAAACTCAAATGTATCCTTCCAACTCAATGCTTCAACTCCATCATCTATCCTCACTATATCTCATCATATCTTTACTGCTGGATGACTGTTTACCGTTAAATACATATCACTTCATTCATTATCTATCATAATCTGAAGAAGTTGATCTTTGAATAAATGATCTGGTTTTATAACTTGTGGCATAACAAAATGTATTAATAATATATACTACTAATAGTAGCACAACAAAAACAAAAACTCAAAAAAACACCCTATTATAGGGTGTTTTTATTTTGATTAGATATTATTTTATGCTTTAATTAATTTCTTTCTGAAAAATATTCATATATTTGTTATAAGAGTAAGCATAAGAAGTACCCAAGTTGAAGCTCAAGTATCAGGAGTAGTAGCTGCATTAAGAGATATTTCTTCTAAATTTCATTCATCTTCATCATTATCTGTAGTTTCTTCTATTACTGTTTCCGTAGTTTCTTCTATTACTGGTAGATCCTCAACAATAGGCTCTTCCTCTATTTCTTCTGCTACTACAAAAGTTTCTGTATTAAAGTCTTGTAGGTCTTCATCAAAGGTAAGTTCAGCTCAGAATCTATCAGTTACTGATAATAACATAAGAATATAATTACTGTATTCTGATAAATCGTTTACAAATTGTACTGATATAGAGTTATCTTTTGCTGTCAAACTAGAAATAGTAGATTCACTTAAAAGTTTAAATTCAAATTCTTCTTCTGTTATAGCATTGTTATAAAATAGTTCTATAGTCTTAGAATCTTTTATAACTACTTTTGTTACTCATTGTCCTTCTGGTACAATATCGTTTATAATTTCTAAACCATCGATAGCTTCAGCTAAAGTAAAATCAATATTTCATTCTGGTCATAATATAGAAAGAAGACTATACTTTGCATTCGTTTTTAATTCACCATTTAAGTCTAATATTAATTTAAATTCATCTTCAAGATCTTTTGAAGAAAAAGATATAGCAATATCTTTTAAGACTTTGATATCTGAATCAATGTCTCATTCTGGAAGTACCACTCCCGTATCAAATAAAACATTTATGTTTTTACTATCCACTACTTCTATATTTTCTACACTCGCTGCAAATGTTTGAGTTAAAAGAACATAAGAGAGTAATAAAGTAAGGGTTATCTTTAGTGCTTTCATAATATATAAAGTTATTTATTAAATAATACACATATATTATCTCATACATTTTACAAAGTGTCAAATTATGTGTTACATATTTATATAAATATTAAAATAAACAAAGTCAAATTTAGTTTTTTTTGGCTATAATAAAAGAAAAAAGAAAATTAATTTTCTTTTTTCTTTTTTCTTATATAACTCTCTAATATTAATACAGCTGATAGGTCATCCTTTTTATTTCATATATTTCTTCCTCACATTTCTTGTAATATGTTATCAGCTTCAAAGCTGGTAAATCTTTCATCTATTCACTCAATATGTACTTGGGGAAATATATTTTTTAACTTTTCTATAAAAAGATTTGTTTTATTCAGTTGCTTCTTATCTTTTCCATAAAGATCATAGGGCAATCATACTATAATACGTGTTATAGAATACTCTTCTAAGAGTTTTTTTATTCTTTGTACGAGTTCTACTCTTGGCACTATAGCTTTTGGTACTACTACTCACTCTAATTCCAAAGCTATACCACATCGCTTATCTCATAAATCTATTCAAAGATACATTCCTATGATGAATTATATTATATAATCCCCCGTCCTACGGACACCCCCTTTGGAAAAGAGGGATTACTTTATCATCTCCCTTTCTTAAAGGGAGTACCCGAGGTACGAGGGGGAGGGATTATTCCTTTTCTACATTTACCGTCATCTTTGCCATAGCATCTTTTCATAGCTTCACAAAGACTTGATGCTCTCACAGCTTCTTGATATGGCCATCTGGTAGGTTTATATGTTTTTTTGAAAGTTCTATCTTAAAGTTCTTTTTCACTTCTTCTATAATATCTTTCTCTCAAATTCCTCCAAACACTTTCCCATTTGGTCAAGTTTTAACTGAAAAAGTAAGTTTTTTCCCATTTAGAATATCACTTAGGTTATGTCTATTTTCTATTAACTCCCTTCTATGTCTATCTTCTTTATTTAGTTCCATTTTATGCTTCTTTTCTTGTTCTGGAGTCAGTTCTATAGCAAGTTTCTTAGGAAAGAGCATATTAGAAGCATATCAAGCCTTTACTTCCTTAATTTCTCATTTCTTTCATACATTTATTACATGTTCTAAAAATAGTACTTTCATAACAATATGGTTAAATAGTGAAATTATTCTGAAGCTTCCTCAGCTTTTACTTCTCCCTTTTCTTCACCTACACTAGTATTTTCTTCTTCTACCTCTATATCTTCTATAGATATCCTATATCCTGTTAATTTAGAAGCCAAATTAACATTGAGTCCATTCTTTCATACTGCTCTTGCTCTTTGATCAGGAAGAATAAATACTTTTGCAAATGCTTCTTCTTCATCTATTTCAACTTTTAGAATTTCTGCTGGAGAAAGAGATTTTTTTATTATTTCATGAAGGTCTCCACTATTTGCTATAATGTCTATTTTCTCTCCTGATAGCTCTTCCATTACTCACTTTACTCTGATTCATTTCTGTCCTATAAGCGTTCCAACAGGGTCTATTTCATCATAGTTTGATGAAACAAGCATTTTCGTTTTTACTCCTGGTTGTCTTACTACTCTATCTATATTAATAATACCATCTCCTATTTCAGGTACAAATTCAGCAAAAATAGTAGATACTACTTCCGGTCTTTTTCTTGACAGAATTACTTTTGGTGCTCCTGTTTCTCCTTTTGATACTTCAGCAATATATACAAAGAATCTTACTCCAGCTGCATATACATCTCTCGATACTTGTTCTGACTTTGGAAGTACTATTTGATTTCCATTATAGTCAAATATAACCTTTCCTCATTCTACAAGCTCCACTTTCATATTCACTATTTGTCATTCTTTTCCTTCAAAGAGGTCATATATTTTTTCTTTTTCTGAATCCCCTATTTTCTGAATGATTACTTGTCTTGCTGCACCTGCTGCGATTCTTCCGAAACTTTCTGCTGCATCTTCTAGATTTACTTCATCGGTTACATCGAGTTCAATTACATCTCCTTCAGAGAAGTTCTCAGCATCATCTCATAGTTCTTCAAAACTAATTTCTAGTGCTGGGTTCTCTACTTCTTTTACGACTGTTTTCTCAATGGCGATTTCAAGTGATTCTGTTTCAAAGTTTATTTTTACATTTACTTCCTCATCTCTTTTCCCATAGTCTTTCTTGTAAGCTGTTTTTATAGCAGCTTCAATAATTTCAACCAACTTGTCTTTTGGTATTTTCTTTTCTGCAGATATCAAATTCACTGCTTGTTCGATTTGTTTTATGTCTAACATAATATACATAGGTTAACCCCCTCTACCCTACCGGGCATCTCCCCCTTATATAAAGGGGAGAAAAAAGGTAAATAAAGTATTTTTAAATAAAATGAGAATTTGCTTCCACAAACCCTCATCTAATACAAGGGTATTATATAGGTATTTAGAGAGAATGCAAGTTTTTCTCAGTACATTTAAAAACAGTCTATTTTTATTTTTGACTTTTTATTATTATATTATATAATAATATTATCAAAAACAAAAATAAATCCCAGTATCAATATTTCAAGCTGTTCCTTATTACTTGTTTTTGTATTTATAGAATTATTAACTCTATTTTTTTATACACATGCAAGATGACATAATGACTATTCTTTCTGTTTTCATAATATGTTCTCTCATTATTTGTGGTATACAGTGGTCTAAGAAAACTTCTATCAAAAAAGACCCCAAGAAAACAGATGAACATAAATAAAAAATATTACTAAAAGAGGTGCTCACGCACCTCTTTTTTACGTTTGGATTTGTTTTATTATACCAGTTCTATATAATATAAATCAATATATAACTAAAACTATTCAAATGACAGATATTCCAATACTCGCAACCGACACGGTCGTACTTAACATAAGAAACTGAAAATTGAAAGTCTTGCTGATTGAGATGAACAAAGAACCATTTATAGGAAAATGGGCGGTACCTGGAGGATTCATATGAGCTGAAGACCTCGCAGAAGAATCGGCTCACAAAGTACTGTTTGAAGCAACCAATGTAAAAGACCTCTACCTGGAACAGTTAAAAGTATTTGATGCGATTGATAGAGATCCAAAAACAAGAGTAGTATCCATAGGATACATGGCCATTATAAAAAAAGATGATCTTTCTATTAGGGCAAATAAAAGATATACTGGAATAGATTGGTTTGATATAGATAATCTTCCTGAACTCGCATATGACCACGAAGATATTATAAAATGTGCTCTGGAAAGACTGAAATGAAAGATTACCTATTCTACTATATCACTTACACTCGTTCCAAATGAGTTTACCCTTACTGAACTCCAAGAGGTATTTGAAATCGTTCTTTGAAAGAAAATAGATAAAAGAAACTTTAGAAAGAAAATCCTGAAACAAAAAGTAATTAAGGAAACAGGAAATAAAAAAACAATCGGAGTCACGAGGCCAGCGACCCTATACAAAGCAAATAAAAAAGATATAAAATTCGTAGAAATGATATAAAAAACACTCTCGAAAATACAGAAAGCTAAAGCATTCTGTTGAATACAGATTTTTCAACGGCTAGCTTTAGCTAGCTGAGTATTAAAAAAAGTAGTAAAATCATAATGATTTACTACTTTTTTTAGAACCTCTCTTCTGAGTGTTTTTTATTCTATCTATATCTGTTCTTTCTAAAGTTATTATCTTTCGGTAATATTACTTGTACCTGTTTCTGGGAATTTTTTATAACTACCCTATGAATATTATCTATCCTGGTACCATCTGCGTAAGCTGCAAAGTTTCAGCTTCTAAGTCCTTTTTTTATAACAAAGGTTTGATTCGCATTTACTACATCTGAAATCCCCTTTTCTGAAGCAATATCTGTTACAGATAATACATTATTCTCAAGAGGTAGTATATTACCTCAGGCATTTTTATTATAGGCAGTTGATCATATAGGAGTACTTACAATGAGGCCGTTTCATCTTACTATTCTCTTTGGATATTCATCTCATTTTATTGTAAGCGTTCCAACTGTCCCCTGTTCTACCTCTAAATATACATCATTCAAAGCAAATTCTTGAGAGATTAATTCTCCATTTTTAGAGTAGAAACTCGCTTCCAGAAGAGTAAAGGTAAAAACCTCTTTATCTTCTGTTAATAATTGATAGGGATGAGTAAATTGAGCCGGTATAAAATTCTTTGTTCCTGAAGCAATAGGATAGAATGGCTTTCATAGGTATCAATATTGTTTTATAGCATAGAGAAGTGTTCCATCTCATCATACCGGTACAATAACATCTGATCTTTTAACTTCATCAACTATATGTTTCGGATGAAAATGTCGATCAATTTTTTGTTTTATTTTATTCCCTGAATGATAATTTCTATGGATACTGCCTTGTTTATCTTTCTTTGGTGGATAGAGAAAAAACATTTTTTTTCAGAATGACTCGTCTACTATTTCTTTCCACTTTGTCAGTACAAGATCTGCAATCTCCCTTGGCATTAATTTCTTTGCCAATTCAAAATCTTTTTCTTCAAGTGCGAACCTTAAAGCGGTAGAGGATACTTCATAATGTTTTCCATTATGATTTACTCAAAAATCTTCTCTTGGGATCTCCCTAAAACTGACCTTATCCTGATCAAAAGGAAAATCTTCTAAATGATCAGAAATAGCTTCTATAGACCTATCCTGTTTTAAATCTCATCAATAAATATTCACCTTTCATTTAAAACAAGGATAATGACTTTTTACTTTACTTCATAATGATTTTACCCATTTAGGATAGTCTCCTACATCATCTAAACCTTGAATTATTAATTCTTCTCTCTCAATCTCTTGTTTAAAATAAGTTTCAAGAAATAAGAACCTATCTTCGCATGAGAAAGGGTTTTTTTTATCTTGCTTATTTGCTGATCAAAGAAAGAAAATCAGTCTTCCATTCTCTTTTATTGCTTTTTTTATAACTCTAATATGCCCAATATGAGGAGGATTCATTCTCCCAACCATAACTCATAAATCTCATTTTCTTGAAAGCCTCTCAAAGTCTTTATTCAATATATTTGATATATTCATATTCATAAAGCTCCACTTCCCAGACTTGGTATGTGTATCTGACCCTCAAGTATACAAGCGAGTATTAAAATCTTTCAAAGTTCTCTCCTCCTCTCTTGTATGTCACGGATAATATGTTTCTAGGCCATCTAACTCTCATAATTCAGTAAGATTCCCTATAAGCTCCTTAATTTCATCTAGAGATACAATCTTATTTCTAAATGGATGTGCTAAAACATTGGAGAGGTCATATTTGTTTTTCAAGTAGAGCATTTCAGAAACTTCTAATCAAGGTTGAATATAATCCTCTCTTTTAGGAGAAATTACTTTTGATAGATCACCAAGTGCAATATCTGGATATTTTTCTCTAATGACATTTTTAAATAATTTTGCTGTTTTTCATCTACTATATCATGGAAAACCTCACTTGTCTCTCAGTTTCTCAAAATCCTCTATACTTAAGTTTATCCCAAGGTCACTATTATATGCTTTTATTCTTTCTTTCATTACCTCATCTGATCTTACTCTTCCTATAGTATCACTTATATCTTTTATAAATTGCTTATCTGTTATCAATTTACGGTCAAAGTAAAGAAGCATATGAACTACTTTCTTAGTATCATCTTGTGTTTTTAGGGTTGCTTCTACTCAAGGTATCATCTCCAGTCCAGAATCTTCTCATATATCTATTGCATCTCCTTTCGTATATGCATCAATAGAATCATGATCTGTGATAGAAAGATGAGTAACAGTATTTGTATTCGCTAGCTCACATAGATCATCTACTGTATTTTCTCCATCAGAAAAGGTTGTATGATTATGAAGGTTAAAATTCTGTGAATCTCATCCTTCTCCAAGTCGGAAGATGTCATTTATATGTTTCATAATCTATGTTTTTCAAAATAAATATTATTTATACAATTTTCTTCTTTCTATATATTCTGCAACTTGTGGGATAAGTAGATCTTCTACTTGCTCTAAAATTTTTATTCTTTCTCTTACCATAGTACTAGAAATACTCAGTGGTTGACTTGAAATAAATTCATAGTTTTCTATCTTTTTTTTATCAAAGTCATATCCTTTTCTATGAATGATAACTTTTTTTAAGTTTTTTTCTATATGTCCATTCTCATTTCATACCCAATTCCCTATTTCATTTACTACATCCGATCAGAAAACGTGTGTTACTGGTCATCAGTAGAGTTTTTTAAAATATTCATCAACTTGCACCGTACATGTGTTTCATCCATTTTTTCATTCGAGAAAATGAGTATCGAGTGACACATTGAGTCATTCCTTCACCAAGTCCTCGTGGAATAGCTTTGCAAGCTCTAGCTTATGCTCCATTGAGATTCCATATTCTTTATCTTCTCTGATTCCATCTGGTACTAGTATCAACTTTTCTACTGTTTGGGACTGTTCTAAAACTTCTTTGATGACAAATTTATGTCATAGGGTAGGAGGATTAAATGCTCATCCGTATATTGCTATTTTTTTATTCATATTACTTCTTTATTTAAATGTTCAAACATATACATCAAGGAAAGAAACTTACTTCCAACGGTTACTCCATTTGCAATTTGTTTCATAATATATTCATGTACTTCGCTAATAGGTTTTTTTATAACCTCTATATCTTCAGCAGGGTCTAGGTCAAGTGTTTCTGATACTTTTTTACAATTAAGCGCTATATAACAATCTATTTTTTCATCCGTCATCCCTTCTGAAGTTCCAGTAGTAAAGCTATACCTTATATCATCAGATGCATATCAGGTTTCCTCTAGAAGTTCTCTTTTGACTATATCTACTCCATCTTCTCACTCTTTATCTCATAAACCAGCTGGTATACCTATAGTATACTCTCAAGATGTACCAAGTGGGATTCTAAATTCTTTTGTTAAAATGATTTCATTATCTTCCGTAATAGGTATCACGGCAATAATCTTATCTACATTATTTCTGGTTACCATTT
>Ga0228666_1000442_pt1 | contig 23634 bp, 28 predicted proteins | sample 80DmetaG_FD_182702 | JGI IMG/M metagenome (GOLD analysis project Ga0228666, IMG submission 182702) | Seawater microbial communities from Monterey Bay, California, United States - 80D | ecosystem: Environmental > Aquatic > Marine > Coastal | place: USA: California | collected 2016-10-11 | reverse complement strand
TGTTGATAGATATGCAAAAGAATTCATCAACTTCGTTGTTGGCGACAGATCTACAAGAACTGGAAAAGAACTTTGGGAAGGAGTAAAAGACAGAGCTAAAGGCATTATAGCAACGGATTATTGGAAATCGTATGAGAAATTTGTTCCTAAGGACAAGCATATTCAATCCAAGGCACATACTTATACTATCGAGGGCTATAATAGCTTGTTCAGACACTTCTTGGCTAGAATGAGAAGAAAGAGCAAATGCTACTCTAAATCAATAAAGATGCTTGAATATTCAGTAAAATTATTGATTTTAAAGAGAAATGGCTTATTATCTATTTTGGATTAACAATGCCAATTAATGTAAATAGCAAAAACCTCCTTAAGAATAGGAAATGGTAAATATATATTGTTCAATTTGTTACGTAAATTTTTTATAAAATATAGATTTTTAGTTTTTTTATTAATATCTTCTTGTCAGGGTTTTTATCATCCTATGACTCTTGAAGTAAAGGTTCCAGATGGTCCAGAAAATTATCAAGCTGGATGGTATACAGGCTGCAGATCTGCTCTAGCTTCAATGCCAAATTTTGCTAATACTATGGTTTATGATCCAACTTTTGCCAATGGTCAATATCAAGATGATCCTGTTTTTCAAGCTGCTTGGACTAGTGCTTTTTTCTCCTGCGGAATTCATACTGGTACGTTTAGAGGTTTTGGAGGAGAGAAGTCAATTAGATCTGTTTTTGATTAAATGTTTAAAATGAAAATTAAATTCATTATAATTATTATTACTATAGCTTTTTTTGATTTATTAACAAAAAGCCTTTCTTTTTCTTATGTTAAAGATTTTGCTATTAATAATAATTTACAATTTCCGATTGTTAAAATAACCGATTTTTTTAATTTAGTTATTGTTTGGAATAAGGGTGTTAGTTTTGGAATGTTTAACAACTTTGATCATGCAAAATATTTTATTTTTTTAATAAATATTTTGATTATCATATGTTTGTTTTTTTGGTTATTTAAAAATTCTAAAAAATATATAGATTTTTCTTTGTCTTTTATTATTGGTGGTGCCTTTGGTAATTTAATTGATAGGGCAGTAAATGGTGCTGTTGCTGATTTTCTTGATTTTCATTTATTTGGATATCACTGGCCAGCCTTTAATTTAGCCGATAGTTTTGTTTTTATAGGTGTTTTTATGTTAATGTTTGAATCTCAATTTACAAAAAATGATAAAAAAAACAATTAGTTTTGTTATTTTATTAATATTTATTTCATGTAAAAAAGAATTTCATGAAACTGCATTATTATTACCTCCAAATTTTGATAAAATGCCCATTTCTGATATTTACGATAGCAAATTAGATGATAAAAAAAAGGGTGATTTAAAAAAAATAACAAAAGAAGATATCAATGATATTAAGAAGTTATTATTAAAATAATCTCATAACATTTATCATTAAAAATAGTTCAAAATTTTTTTTAGTTTTTCAAAGGTTTTTATAATTTGATAATATTCACTTTTTCTCCTGCAAAATCTGAGAATAAATATTCTTCGGTACCTGTCAAAAAACATTGAATATCTAAGTCATTAACTTCCAAAAAAATATCTTTTCTTTTCTTACTATCTAAATGTGAAGTAATTTCATCTAATAATAATATAGGTAAGGGCAGGTCTAATATTTTAAAAATTCTTACAAAGCCAAAGATGATTGCAATTAGAATTGATTTTTGTTCCCCAGTTGAACAATTTTTTGCTTCTATTTGATCTTCTAGAAATGCCGTAAAATCAGTTAAATGTATGCCAAAACTAGTTCTTTGTCTTTCGCGGTCTTTAGTGCGATTATAGTTTAATTTTTCTTGAAATAATTTTTCAGTAGCAATAGCGGTATTATTAAGAGCATATTCTTCAACATCTCCAATGATTTTGATTTTACTTTTAGTAAAGATGGATTTTGATTCTAAAATAGCTTGATTAAGGTAATTGATTATTTCATTTCGTGCAAAAGCAATAATAACACCTATTTCTGATATTTTTTTTTCAATAATATCAAGCCAAATTCTATTTTCTGAGGAATTATTTTTTTCTAAAAGAGCTAATCTCTCTTTTATTAATTTATTATAATTATTGATATTGGTTTTATGTTCAGAATATATATTATTTATTATATTATCTAAAAATGATCTTCTGGTAGATTTATTGTCACAAAATAAATTATCCATATGTGGTACCAGATAAATTATGGGTATTTCACTTTTTTGACTATTTATTTTTTTGCCATTAATTTGAAAAAATCTTTTTTCATTTTCATAACTAGTTCCAATTTCGTCAATCAATGGGTGATTCCTTATTTCACTAAAGATAGAAAATCTTTGTTCATTAATATTTTGTGAGATAATATCGGAAAAATCTGCTTTTTTCAATCCTGACCCTTTTTTGAGTAATGTTATAGATTCTAATATATTACTTTTACCAGATCCATTTTCACCTAATATGATATTAATTTTTTTTGGAAAAGTAAAAACTCTATTATGATAATTGCGGAAATTGTAAAGTTGTAATTTTGTGATTTCTATATTTAGCAATTTGTAAAAATCTACAATCTAATTGGCAAAATTACATAAACATCATCACTATCTTTTGATCCTAATAATGCTGGAGTAAAATCATTTTTTAATTTTAACTGAACTTCGTCCTCTTTAATTTGATTTAATATTTCCAGTAAATATTGAGGATTAAATGATATATTGAAATCCTCATCATCATATGTAATTTTTAACTCTTCATCAGCAAAGCTACCATCATTAGCACTTGCTGAAAGTTTTAATGTGTCTTTAGTTAAAGATAGCTTCAATGACTTATGATCTTTATTAACTATAACGGTTGATACTCGATCTATCGCTTCAAAAAAATCTTTTTTACTAATATTTATTATTTTGTCATTATCTATTGGAATAATCCTTTCATAATCAGGAAAATCCGCATCTACAACTTTTGAAATTAAAACATTATTGTCGGCTATTATTTTAATTTTCGTTCTCGATAATAAGATTTTAATATCCTTTTTATTTTCTATAGTTTTTCTAATTTCATGAACTGTCTTTTTCGGTATGATAACACCAGAAATTGCTTTTTTTAAGGTTGAAAGATTGGTTGAGGCAACCGCAAGTCTGTGGGCATCAGTAGATGCCGCTTTGATGATGATTTTATCTTCACTTTCAACTGAATGAAAAAATATTCCATTAATATAATGTCTAGTTTCATCAGTTGCCATGGCAAATTTAGTCTTATCAATTAGTTTTGCTAATTCTTGTGATGGCATTTCAAATTCAACATCCATATCATCATCTCCTAATATCGGAAATTCATCAGTCTCAAGAGCTGGAATAGAAAATTTAGATTTATCATATTCTATTTTGACTGAGGAGTTACTATCTTCTAGATTAATCGTTATTGTTTTATCATCAGGAATTTTTTTTATAATATCGTAGAATAATTGTGCAGGTACTGTGGTTTTGCCAATAATTGAATCTAAAACCTCAATTTTTGATTCTGACAAAATATCCATATCAGTAGCGCTAATTTGTAATTTACTATCAGCAACTTCTAACTTAACATTCTTAAGTATAGCTATGGTATTTTTTCTTTCTGTTACACTATTTACAAGGGCAAGACAGGATGAAAGCTTTGACTTTTCGACATTAAATTTCATTATTCAATGATTTTTATTGATAATTTTATTATGTTATAATAATCTGAATAGTCGTTATATGTAGCTATAAAAGGCAGAATTATAACGAAAACAACATAATTTTTAACTAATAAACAAATCAATGTCAAGCAATTCTGGCGCTAATCAATCTTTGGATCAATTTAAAATTAAAAAGTTACTAGAATTAGATTTATTTGGTATAGATATTAGCATGACTAATTCATCTCTCTACATGATATTGGCAACCGCCATCATTTGTTTGTTCATGTTTTTATCTACAAGAAAAATTAGTATTTTACCTGGAAGATTGCAAATTATAGCTGAGTCTTTTTATAATTTTATTAGCAATATGATTAAAAATTCTATTGGTGACGAAGGTGTAAAATTTTTCCCTTTGATATTTTCATTTTTTATGTTTGTGGCTATGTGTAATATTCTAGGTATGACACCATATAGCTTTACTGCAACTAGCCAGATAGTTGTTACTCTTTCATTAGCTTTAATTGCTTTTGCAACTATTACTATTTTTGCAATTTATCGCAATGGCATTGTTGGATTTTTTAAGATGTTTTTACCATCTGGAGTGCCACTTTTTATGTCTCCTTTAATTTTTGCCATTGAGTTCTTCTCTTTTCTAATAAGACCTATTACCTTATCTGTAAGACTTTTTGCTAATATGGTGGCTGGTCATGTTTTATTAAAGGTTATTGCTGGTTTTATTATATCTCTTGGTCTTGCTGGTATATTTCCCCTTTTATTTGCTATTATTATGACAGGATTTGAATTATTTGTGGCAATTTTACAAGCATATATTTTTGCAGTTCTAGTTGCAGCCTATTTAGCTGAGGTTACAAAAGCTCACTAAGTGCAAAAAATATTTAATATCCCTGGAAATTATCACTTTTTAAAAAGTCTTACTCATTTTATTTTATCTTCTTATAATTTAGAAGATTTACCAAATCTTACCCTTTTACTTCCTAGTCGAAGATCTGTTCGTCTCATAAAAAAACATTTTTTAGAACAAACCAAAAAAACAGCAATAATTTTACCCAAAATTAAAGCAATTGGTGATATAGATTATGATGAATTATTACTTGATTATATTTCAAAAGAGAATTTTAGTCTAAATTTTTCTATAAAACCCACATCCAATTTAAAATATAAGATTTTATTAGCTAAAGAAATAGAAAAATGGAATAAAAATAGCAATCTTTTTGGAAAAAATGTTAATTTGAGTCATATTTTTTCCTTAGCAGTTAATTTAGATAGTTTTTTATCTGAAGTTGAGAAGGAAAATTTATCTTTAGACAATTTATCTCAAATTGATGATCTGGATTTATCTTCTCATAAAAGAAAAATTTTAGACTTCCTTATATATTTTGGCAGTCAATGGCAGAATATTTTGTTAAAAAATAATATTTCTTCTATTGTAAATTACCAAAACCAAATGATTGATTTTTACAGTGATTTTCTAAGAAATAATCCTGATAAGAATATTATAATAGCGGGTTCAACAGGTAGTGTTAGTGCAACTTCTAATTTAATAAAAACTATATCCAAATTGTCTAATGGTAAAGTAATTTTACAAAATCTTGATCAAAATATAGATTTTAAAATACCAGAATATCATCCACAATTTTTATTAGAAAAATTATTAAAAAAAATAAATTTTAATAAACAAAATATTCACAATTTAAAATTCTCCAAATTTTTCTTAGAAAATAATATCAGTAAATTAATGCGTCATGCTATGTTGCCATCAAAAGAGGTGAAAGACTGGCAAATTAAAGATCTTGATCATGTAAATATTCAAAATCTTACAAAAATAGAGGCAAAAGATATTTATGAAGAAATTGATCTAATATCCTTAATTGTTAGAGAAAATATAGGTCAGGGTAAGAAAATAGCTATTATTTCCAATGATAATAATTTTAGCAGCATTTTATCCAAAAAATTAGAAAAATGGGGTATAAATATTAATAATTCTGCCAATAATTACCTTATATTTTCAGAATTTTTTAATTTTTTATTATTGATTTTTAAATTTTTTAATGAGGATTTTTCTGCCTCCAATTTACTTTCAATTCTAAAAAACCCCTTTATTAGATATGGCTTTAACAATGAATCTTATCAAAAAAACCTTTCTCTTTTTGAATTAGAAATTTTAAGAAAAAATAATAAATTTAATAATTTACAGGAAATATTAAAATTTATTGACAAAAGTCAAAATGATAATTTAAAGAATAATTTATTTTTTAATAAAATATTTAATATTTTTAATGAATTTCAGGATTTTTTCTTAAAAAAGAATAAAATAAATTTATTAGAAATCATTGCTAACAATCTAGAAATTGCCCAAAAATTAATATCAAACGATCAAAATAATTCAAAAATTGTTGATTTTGAAGGTTATAATGAATTTTTAGAATTTTTTTCCGAATTAACCAATTTAGATTTAAATTTTGAAATTCAGCTTTCTGATTATGTTAAAATTTTAAATTTATTAATTTCTGGCAAGAAGTTTGAAAATAAAAACAAAAATTATCATCCAGAAATACATATTTTTTCTAATATTGAAGCTAGATTAATTAATCCTGATATTTTAATTATTCCAAACTTAAGTGATGGAGATTTCCCCAATTTTAGCAATTTTGACAATTGGTTAAGCTCAAAAATGCGAGATGATTTTGGTATGTCTTCTAATTTGCGTAAAATTGCTATTTCAGCTTTTGATTTTTGTAATTATATAGAAAATAAGAAAGTATTTCTAACCAGATCTTATCTCAAAGACAACTCTCCTACTGAAAAATCAAGATTTTTATTAAAATTAGAACTGATTTGCGAATCTAATAATTTAAAATTAGATGATGGAAAGAAATATAAAAATTGGTTAAATATATTAAATAATAGTCAAAAAATTATACAAAATCATCAAATCAATCCAAATCCAGAAATTTGTTGGAGAAGATTTAATTTTTCTGTAACCGATATTGCTAAATGGCTTAAAAATCCTTATTATATTTATTGTAAAAGAATTCTGAAATTAAAAAAACTAGATGAGGTGGAGAATAATTTATCAAATATAGAATTTGGTAATTTTGTTCACGAAGTTTTAGAAAAATATCTTAAGAAGGAAGGTAAAATTACCAAATATTCTAGTCTTAATGAGGTATCTTTATTTGCCGAAAAAGTTTTTACTAAATATTTTAATAAATTAGAAGATAAATTGATTTGGTGGCCAAGATTTCAAGATATAGCCGATTATTTTTTAAAAAGAGAGAAATATATTTATAATGAAATTCTTCAAAATTTTACTGAAATTGAAGTAAGTTTAAAGATAAAAGATATTAAAATTAAAACAAAAATTGACAGAATTATTGTTAAAAAATCAGGAGAGATTATTATTATTGATTATAAAACTGGCGCGGTTCCGAGTAAAAAAAATGTTACTTTAGGTTTTGAGCCACAATTATCTCTAGAATCTATTATATTAAATTTAGGAAATATTGTGAAATGTAATAGTTTAGATTACCAATCATTAGAAAATTTTTCTTTTGATAAAATATCCAATTTACAATATCTTAAATTATCTAGTCGCAATAATAATTCAGAAATAAATAATGATAAGGATCTAGATCAGATCTTAAATAATACTAAGGATGGTTTAATGAATTTAATCGAGTATTATTGTTATAATAAAAATGAATTTATTATTAATTTAGATAATAAATTTATGGATGACTATTATTTACTATCTAGAGTTAGATAATCATCTCTGCAAAACTGACTATATGAAAAAGGGTCAAAAAGATCAATTTTGCTAAATAAATATTTTAGTTTTTCAGAGGTTCCTATATTAGTCCAATAATAATTTTTATTTTATCAAGATTTTCTTGGGCAATATTATCAGCTTTTTTTTGACCATCGGCGAGAATATCATCGACATAATCAAGATTATTTTTTAGATCTAAAATTTTATTTTGTATTGGTTCTAATTTAGCAATAAGACTTGTTGCTAAATCTTTTTTAAAGTCTCCGAAACCAGAATTATGATATTTTTTAGCTACTTCTTCAGGCTTTTTATCCTCTGAATAAGAAAAAATATTTAGCAAATTATAAATTTCTGGACGATTTTTATCATAAGAAATTCCTGTGATTGAGTCAGTTTTAGCTTTTTTTATTTTCTTCTCAATTAATTTTGCATCATCACTAATATTAATTCTAGTTAAATCACTAATATCAGATTTACTCATTTTTGAAGTACCATCTTGTAGAGACATGATTTTGCTATAATTACCAGTAATAAGTGGCTCTGGGATAGTAAAAAAATCCTCTTTAAAATTTTCATTAAAGGCCATCGCCAGGTCACGAGTTAGCTCTAAATGTTGTTTTTGATCCTTGCCAGTTGGCACTAAATCTGTTTGATAAAGCAAAATATCTGCTGCCATAAGGACAGGATAAGAAAATAATCCAAGATTATTATTTTTATCACCTGCCTTATCTTTATATTGAGTCATGCGAGAAAGCCAGCCCATTGGAGTGATAGTGCCAAGTAGCCAAGCTAATTCACTATGAGCAGATACTTGATTTTGAATAAAAATAATGGATTTTTTAGGATCAATACCAAAAGCCAGATAGCTAATTGCTAAATTTAAAATATTTTCCTTTAGTAATTTTGGATCTTGCTTGATAGTAATAGAATGAAGATCCATAATACCAAAAAGACATTGATGATTATTTTGTAAATCTAACCAATTGTGGGCTGACCCAAGATAATTACCTAAATGTAAATTACCAGTCGGTTGAATTCCGGAAAAAACTCTTTTCATTTAATTTTTATTAAATCTTTTTCTATTATTTTGTAAAAATTTTTTTTAATATTATGATAGTTAGTTAAATTTACAATGAAGGGTAGGTCGCTTTGGTCAAATTTTTTAGAAATAATTTCAATTACATTTAAAATATTATTATTTTTTTCTCTTTTTCTAATTAAAATATCCAAATCAGAAGATTTTTCAAAATTTCCTTTCACTCTTGAGCCATAATAAAAAAAATCAAAATTGCTAAGAAATGGTTGAAGAATGTTTAAAATAATTTTTTCTTGATCTTGGGTAACACCAATAATCATAAATTTTTCTCTAAATTTTTTACCAATATCTCAGTATCCTTGATAAAATCTGCTATTAGAACAATTACCTCTCTTGATTTGATGATACTATATTCATGACTAGATTCATTTCTTTTTCTATAGTAATTTCTCCAATTTTCCCAATTTGCAATAAATCCTAGAGAATCCATGAGACGAAATATATTATTAATTGTTAATTCTTCATTGGATTTACCATATTTAACTTTTAAGAATTTTCTCATTATTTTCCAGGCAGCTTCTAATGTATATTCAAATCTTTGGATACAGCCATCTTCTAAAAGTAATTTTAATTCTATATCTTCTATTTTTTGAAATTTTTGATAACCTTCAATTAATGTCTCAAGTGAATCTCTTAGATTATCTATAATAATTATTTCTTTACTCATTGATATAACAGAATTAATATTTATTTATTATGAAAATAAAACAACAAAACTTATTTACCAATTATTTTTTAAAAAGCGATAAGCGCAAGATAGATTTTTTAATTTTGCACAATATCGCAGCAGAAAATATTCAAAAAGCTATTGATTTGCTAAAAATTCATCAGGTTAGTGCCCATTATATTATTGATCTTAATGGAGATATTCATCAATTAGTTGCTGAAAAAGATATCGCATTTCATGCTGGTGTTAGTTATTGGAATGGTGTAGATGGGATAAATAAAAATTCTATTGGAATTGAATTTTTTAATCCCGATCCTGATAATTTGGATTTCACTGATGAGCAGATAAATTCTGGGATTGAATTATCTTTGGATATTAAAAAAAGATATAATATTTCTAATAAAAATATCATTGGTCATTTAGATATCGCCTATTGTAATGATGATCAAAGATTTGGCTTCTTGGGTCGAAAGAATGATCCTTCTTATCGATTTAATTGGCAAAAATTTTATGATCATGATTTAGGGCAAAAATTAGATCAGGAATCTTTTGAATTAATTGATAATTTATCTAATATTAAAAAATTGAAGGAAAAATTACTATCTTATGGTTACAAAATTAACAAAATAGATGATAATTTAGATGGACAATTGCAAACTGTAATTGATATTATTAAATATAAATATTCAATTTTAGCAAAAATTTAATGAAAGTAGAGATTTTTCAAGATACAAAAAATGCCATGCAGTCTGGCTTTAAAAAGAAAAAATATTGGTTTTTAAAAATTATTTCTAAAAATAATTTAAAAAAAACTGATAAATCATCTTTACAGGGCTGGGCTTCTTCTGACAATATGTTTGGTCAGTTAAAAATTAAATTTTATAGCAAGGAGGATGCTGTAAAATATGCTGATAATAATAATTATAAATATATTATTAAGGAGCCAAAATATGGCAAAATTAGAAAAAAATCTTATCAGAATAATTTTACTGATCCTGTTTTATAGGAATAATGCTAAAATTTAGCTTAATGATAATTTATATAACTATTTAGCGGTCGTGGCGGAATGGTAGACGCGCAGCGTTGAGGTCGCTGTGAGATTAATATCTCGTGGAAGTTCAAATCTTCTCGACCGTACCATTATGGATATCTTTTTTATAATAAAAAACTTAAAATGTTTGGTATATCTCTTTTTGAATTTTTAGTTATTTTTGCTATATTCATATTAATTATTAATTCTCAAAATTCTTCTGATATTATAAGGGATATTTTGAATATTTTTTATAAATGTCGTGATTATTTATTAAATATTAAATATCAAATTAATCAAATTTCCAAAGAGAGTGGTTTTGATGATATTAAAAATGAAATTGAGAATAATTTTAACGAAGAAAAAATAAAAAATATCAAAGAGATAACTGATATTTATGGTATAAAACACAAGATTAATAATGAAAATTCTAGCACAAAATCGTAAAGCAAGATTTAATTATGAAATTTTAGAAGAGCTTGAGGCTGGAATAATTCTTAAAGGTAGCGAGATGAAATCCCTAAGGGCAGGGAAAGTAAGTATTGGAGATGCTTATATTAGTGATAAAAAAGATGGTCTATTTCTAACAAATGCTAATATTGCGCCATTTTTTGGTGCAAATCAATTTAATCACGACCCTCTTCGTGAAAGACAGCTATTATTACATAAAAAACAAATTGCAAAATTACTTGCTAAAGTTAAGATAAAGGGCCTTACGATAATCGCCTTATCAATTTATCTCAACAGTCGTAACTATGCTAAAATTAAAATTGCCTTAGTTAAGGGTAAAAAATTATATGATAAGAGGGAGGCGATTAAAAAGAGGGACGAAGAAAGAAAATTAAACAGGTTAAAATAATGAACATATTGATTGCTTCAGATCATGCAGGCTTTGAATTAAAATCATATTTGATCGAAACTCTTGGTTCTAGCTATAATTTTAGTGACATTGGATGTTTTGATGGTGACAATGTTGATTATCCTGATATCGCCAAAGATCTTTGTCGGAAACTTACAATGCAGCCAAATAAATATAATTTTGCTATTTTGATTTGTGGTACTGGTATAGGGGTTTCTATTGCTGTTAATCGTTTTAAGGGTGTTAGGGCTGCCTTATGTCATAATGTTGAGACAGCTAAATTAGCAAGAAATCATAATGATGCTAATATTTTATGTTTGGGAGCTAGAATTATTGATAAAAATATAGCGGTAGATTGCTGTCAAACTTTTTTGAGTTCTAAATTTGAAGGTGGCAGACATTTATCTAGAATTAAAAAAATTGACTAATGATTAATCAAATTTTTATTTTTGCAGCAGGTGCCGGAACTAGAATGATGCCACTTACCAAAAAAATTCCAAAGCCATTACTCAAAATTGGTAAAAAAACTATGCTTGATCATATTCTTGATAGAGTTAGGTTTTTAAAGGCAAATAACGTAATTATTAATAGTTTTTACCTAAGAAATAAAATAACAAAATTTGCTAAAGATCATCAGGATAATTTAATTCTTTCAGAAGAATTTAATAAAATTGAAACTGGCGGTGCTGTAAAAAATGCTATCAAATCTGGTATTATAGATGTTAATGAGCCCTTGATGTTAATCAATGGCGACATCTTTTGGCAAGAAGATGAAGATTTTTTAATCGATATGATTCAAAAATTTAATTCAGAAAAGCCGGATGTTTTATTATTGCTAGTTAATAAGAAAGAATATTTTGGTTATGATGGGGAAGGAGACTTTAATTTGCTTCGTAGTGGTAAATTAATAAAAGATGGTCGTAATCCTTATGCTTTTACCGGAATTCAAATTATTAATCCAAGAATTTTTGAAAAAGCTCCAAAAGAAAAGAAATTCTCGATGAATCATTTTTATAATAATAAAAATATAAAAATATCCGCCACTATATCAAAAAATTATTTTTTTCATATCGGCGACCCAAAATCTTTAGATGGAATTAATAAATTATCTTTTAATTAATATTTTATATGTACTTATTTACTAGTGAATCCGTATCTGCTGGCCATCCAGACAAAATTGCTGATCAAATTTCAGATTTAATTTTAGATTATTTTCTTGAAAAAGATTTTAATTCTAGAGTTGCGGCAGAAAGTTTTGTTACGCCCTTTAAAATTGTAATTTCTGGCGAAATCCGCTCTAATTTTGAACCAGATTATCAAGATATTGAAAATAAAATTAGAAATCTAATTAAAGATATCGGTTATATTAATGGTAAATTTAGTTATGATAAGATTGCTATAGAATTTTTATTCAATAAACAATCTCAAGATATTGCTCTTGGTGTAGATAAGGGTGACAGAGACAGTGAGGGTGCGGGGGATCAGGGAATTATGTTTGGTTATGCTTGCACAGAAACTCCAGAATTAATGCCTGCTAGCCTGGTATATTCTCACCAAATTTTACGCAATATTTATCAAGAACAAAAAAATAATAAAATTTCAGGCTTTGGACCAGATGCCAAAAGTCAAGTAACTCTAGCTTATGGTGATAATGGCGATATTGATCATATTGACACTATCTTACTTTCAATTCAACATCAGGAATCTATGGATATTTCTGATATTATATCTCAGGTCAAGCCAGTAATTTTAAAAATTATTCCAGGAGATCTTGTTACTGAAAAAACCAAATTTCTTTTCAATCCAACTGGAAAATTTATTATTGGCGGTCCAGAAGGTGATGTTGGTTTAACAGGTAGGAAAATCATTGTTGATACATACGGTGGAGCAGCTGCTCATGGCGGCGGTGCCTTTTCTGGCAAGGATTATACTAAAGTTGATCGTTCTGGTGCTTATATTGCCAGATATCTTGCTAAAAATATTGTAGCAAATGGGTTAGCAAAAAAATGTTTAATCCAATTATCTTATGCAATTGGTGTTGCAGAGCCAATTTCAATTTATGTTAATTCATTTGGTACGGCCTCTATTCCAGAAAATGAGATTGTTAATCTAATCAATAAGAATGTTGATTTGACACCGAGAGGTATTAGAAAGTTATTGCAATTAAATCAACCGATCTATTTGCCAACTGCAACTTATGGTCATTTTGGCAGAACTTATAATGCCGGAAAGGGCCTATTTAGTTGGGAAAAAATTAGTAATGAATTTTTATCGTAATATTTAGTTATACCAATTTGCATTTTTAAAGAGACTTTTACTATAGATAAATAAACTCAATTTCTAATTTTTTAGGAAGTTCATTTTGATAATTAATATTATTTGCCGTAACATTACTAAAATCGGCGCAACCTATGGTTAATATATAAATTACAAACAATAAATGACATCGTTTAAATAAATTATAAATTTGATTAATAACATCTTTATTCTTCCACCAAATCATCCTGAAAATTTATTACTTTATTGGGAAATTAAGATAAAATTTAGTTCCAACATTTTTTTTTGATTTAATTAGCATATAGCCATTTTGTGCTTCAACTAGTTGTTTTATTAGCGACATACCAAGTCCAAAAGAATCAATTCTTCTATCATCAACAACCTTGTAATCTTTTAGGGATAATTTTAGTTCTTCAGGACTCATGCCAAAACCCTGATCTTTGACTGTAATTTGTAAAAATTTATCATTTAATTTAGTTATTACTTTGGTATTAATAGTAATTTCCGTTTTATCTTTACTATATTTAACAGAGTTAGAAATAATATTAATTAATATTTGCTTCATTCTTCTATTATCTAGATGAATATTTGGAAGATTATCTTCAGTTGTAAAATTAATATTAATTTGTTTTTTATAATATAAATGGTGAGTTAATTGGATGCATCTTTTAATAATTTCTTTAATATCAATTTTATGATCTAAATTAGCATTAAACTTTCCTGAATTTATTTGCAATACATCCAGAAGGTCACTAACCATTTCCAGAGCCTCCTTACTACTATCTTTAATAGATTTAAGAAGGCAGATAGAGTCAGGATTAAGAGTATTTTGATTATCTTCTTCCAAGAATTCAGCCGCATGAATAATAGCTGATAATGGGTTTCTTAAATCATGAGAAACCGAGGCCAGAATATTATTCTCATTAGAGGCAACATATTCTTTTTCGCAATTTTGAAAGTTAAGCATATTAAAAAATTAAATATTTTTATAAACCCAAATTATATAGTTAAGTAAATATTGCATAATTAAGCAAATTGGTTATAATCATATTAATTAATAATATATATTAATAAAACTCATACTTATGTTAAAACAATTTTATTATAAAAAGAATCGTCTACAGCAATTAAGGGGTTTTTGTTGTGCAGCGCAAGTTAATAGTATTAGTAAGGCTGCAAAAATGATGAATTTAAACCAATCAACAATTACTTTGCAAATTCAGTCTTTAGAAAGGGATATGAAGGCAAAGTTATTTATAAGAAATTCTAAAGGTCTCAAATTAACTGAGGATGGAGATTTATTATATAAATTGGCATTAGAACATTTAAATGCAATCGAAGGTATTTTTGATAATTTCTTAAAAAACAAAGATCTTAATAGAGTTAATAAGATAACTATAGCAGCACATCATGTTGTTATATCCTTTTTATTACCTAAATATCTAGCAAAATTTACTAAAAAATATCCTGATATAGAAATTTCTATCAAAAATATATCATTAGAGGAGGCTGTCAAAAAATTAAAAGAAAATAAGCTAGATTTTATTATATATCCCGATATGCTAACCGATAGAGATCTAGAAAATATCAAGCTAACATCTTATGATCCAGTATTAATTATGAATAAAAATCACCCCCTTAAAAATAAAAAAAATATTACATTAGAGGATATAGCGAAATTTAATTGTATAAGAATTGATAAAAATCTAATTGCATTATCTGGTTTTGAAAATAATTTTGAAAAATATAATTTTAAAACCAATATTGAATTTGAAAATGCCAATTGGGATATTATTAAACATTTTGTAAAATCTGATATAGGTCTTGGATTTGTATCAACAATTTGTATTGATCCAGGTGATAAAGAGGTTACCTATAGAAAACTTAATAAATTCTTTCCACAAATGGAATATTCTATCGCTAGCAAAAAAGGGAAAATTCATTCAGATTTATCAAAAAAACTTATTGAATTTATTTTATCAGATGTTAGAAAATCATCTTTATTAAATAATTTATAAAATTTTTGAAATTTATCTAATTCAAATTTTTTTGGGAAGGAGTAATATTTTCCCTTATCTATTTGAGGTTTTTTAATGATTTTTGATTTTAAGCTAATTTTTTTTAATAATTTTAATATTATATTTGATCCACTTTTATAAATGGATAAAACATTAAAAATATATGATTTTTGATAATCAATATTTTTTCTATATATTTCTATAATATCACCAGTATCAATAGTTTGGTCTTGGATATAATGTAGGGTACAGCCTATTTCTTTCTCTTGATTTAACATCGACCAGAATGTCGGCATAACACCTCGATAATTTGGCAAAATTCCAGAGTGAAGATTTATTATTCCGAATTTTGGAAATTTTATTATACTACCCTTAAAAATTATACCATATCTAACGGAAATTATTAGATCAATTTCTTGATTTATATCAGAAATTTTTCTAACTTCTGGTAAAATAGAGGCATTTATTTGTTTTTCTATTTTATTAAAATAAGAATCTATATTATTTGATTCAATTTTTTTTAGATTAATTAGATCCTGATTATCCTGTTTTTTGCCTATTTGTGTGGAATAGCTAATCAATATTTCATGATCTATTAATTTTTTTGAAATTAAATTCATAAAATAGGAGCAATAAATATCTTTATTTAAACAAAATAATATTTTCATAAATGACAGAGGATAAATTTATTATTAATAATATTAATAACATACTTGATGTAATTACTCTAGCAGAGATTTATTCCTCTGGCAAGAAAAATGATCAAATATTTATTAAATCTAAAAATTCTTTTATTAATTTTTGCAAAGATCTTATAGATTATTTTAATAATTTAAAAGAAAATGAGCAAAAAAATATCAGCTTATATCAAATACAAAAGATGCTGATATTGCTCGATCAAAAAAACTCAGAAAATGCAATTATAAAAGAATTTTTATCAAGAATAAATGAATTATTATCTTTTATATTAAGAATTAATAATTGTGAATTTGATATATTTAGATTAAAAAATAATTCAGAAGATATAAGAATATCAATATCTAATATATGGTTGGAATTAAATCATTAACTTAAATAACTATTTACATGTCTCCTACTGGTACCTTATTAAAGTTAAGCCCATCATTATCTAAGGATGATGATGTAAAAACAAAATCACTTAATTTTTTAACAAAAGTTGAAAATTTTTTTCGTTCATTTGGGTCAGTAAATGGTCAAGATTTTTATAATTTAACCTCTGCAGAAACTCCAGCCTTTGTTGCAACTAAAGAAGAAGAATTAACAACTGAAAAAGTAATTGGTGATATAAAACCACAACAATTAGCAAGATATAGCAATACATTATCTCCAGAATTATTAGAAAAATTGTTAGAATATTCTACAAAAATTACAGGAAAAGGTTATCATCAAGATGATGGTAAATCTTCCGATAGTTCTTCCTTGTCAGTGAATGTTGAATTATCAAATACTATGTTTAATTTATTATCTGGTATTTATAGTGAGTTAGGACTATGTCGAGGAAAAGGAGGTAGTGGTAAATTATTATTATTAAAGCCCTGTTTTGGATATTATGCTAGTCATGCTGAAAAAAATGGTGTTGATATAGAATTTTTGGAAACAGAAAATGGCATTATAGATCCAGAAAAGCTAGATAATATATTAAAAGAAAATGCTGATATTAAGGCATTTTTATTTAATTATCCTAATAATCCATGTGGTACATTATTGACTAAAGATAATGCGGAAGCTATTGCTAAAATATTATCACGACATAAGTATGTTACAATCATATCGGATGATATATTTTTTCCTGTCTGTTACGATGGTGAAAATAGTTATCACTTATCTCAATGTAAAAACGAATATCCAGATATCACAAAAAATATGATATTATTAAATGGTCTTTCAAAAATTGGAGCCGCTGGATTAGGCATAAGTTGGGCGATAATTCCTAAAAATATGTTTCCAGAATCTTCAGAAGAATTGGAGGGGGGTCCAGCTGCAAGTTTTTTTGGCCATATTCCTAATCTATTATGTCAGCAAGTAGCATATCAATTTTTGACAAGTCCAAAATTACAGACATTCATTGGTGCTCAGATGCAGCATTATAGAGAAAATTTAGAAGATCTTAAAAAAGATAAGCCTCATTGTATTAAGTTAGTAACAGAGCCTAAAGGAACAAATGTTTGTTTATTAGATTTTAGTGGATTAAAAGATTTATCTTATAAAGATAAAAATACTGAGATAGTTAAAACTTTGAAAACAGATTTGGATGTTGCAGAATTTTTATTTTATTATGCTGGTATTGCTTTAGTACCTGGAAATTTATTTTTTATTGATGAAAATAAAATGCAATTAAGAATTACTTTGTCAATGCAACCAAATGAGTTAAAAAAATGTTTTGGTAAATTTGATTCATTAATTAGTAAGCTTGGTCGTGAGAGTGAAAATCTTGAAGTCATTGAAAGATTGATAGAAGATAAGCCATCCCCATCTCTTAGAGCTCCTGCTGTAAGCCTACCTGATGACGGGATTACACGAATGGCTAGCTAATTTAGTCTTTTATATCAAACTAGCAACCACCTTCCAGCTATCATATTTTTTTAATAGATTTTTGGCAACTTCTTCTGATTCCTTACTAAAATTTTCTGCTAAAATTTTATTTTCTAAATTTTGTAAAAATTTCTTTTCCTTTAAAAATTTATATTCCTTATCGCTGATAAAATTTTCTTTTTTTAAAATTGATTTAGTCATTCTTTCAATTTGATGAATTCTTCTTTTTTCCCTAAAGGAAAGGAATGAAATTGCCTTACCAGTTTTTCCTGCTCTACCGGTTCTACCAATTCTATGAATATAAGTTTCTAAATCATCTGGTAGTGAAAAATTAATTACATAATTTAATGATTCAATGTCAATGCCCCTAGCTGCAACATCAGTTGCCACTAAAATTTGAATTTTCTTGCCTCTAAATTTATTGATAGTTTTTTCACGAATATTTTGAGAAAAATCACCATGAACACCTTCAGCCTTATAATTATGATTTTGTAATTTTTGTACTAGATCATCAACATCTCTTTTGGTACGACAGAAAATTATAGCATAAAAATTATCATAAATATCGGCAATTTTTTTTAATTGATCAAATTTTTCTTGCTGTTTTAAGATAAAATATGACTGTTCAATAAGTAATTTTTGATTATCCTTCTTTTTGACCTCAATAAATAATTGGTCATTCATATATTTTTTAGATAAATTCTTAATTCTGTGGGGTAGGGTAGCGGAAAAAAGGAAAATTCTTTTATCTTTATTAGAAGATTTAAGGATAAATTCAATATCTTCAATAAAACCCATATTTAGCATTTCATCAGCTTCATCAAGAACTAAATATTTAACATCATGAAGTTTAATAGCTCCCCTTTTAATATTGTCAATTATTCTGCCGGGTGTCCCAACTATTATATCCAAACCTTTTGCAAGAATTTTATTTTGTTTAGTAATTGATTGACCACCATAAATTGCAGCAATATGAATATTCCTTTCTGATTTATAAGAGTCCAATTCACCTGCAACTTGAATTGCCAATTCTCTAGTTGGGGTTAAAATAATTGCTGTGATTGATTTTTGATTTTTATCAATTCTATCAATAATTGGCAGGCCAAAAGCAGCTGTTTTACCGGTTCCTGTACTAGCGATGGCTAAAATATCTTGATCGCCATTTAAAATGGCAGGAATTGCCTTTTGTTGAATTTCAGTTGGATTAAGAAAATTTTTCTTTTCTATTTGGTCAATTATATTTTGAGCAAGGCCTAGCTCGTTAAATTTTATATTACTCATCTTTATTTATTGAGGTTAAATTCTGCAAAACCTCAATCATCATCAAGTTTTCACCAAGAAGAGAGTAAGGTAAGTTATATAAACTACAACAATTAATTTATTCTTCTGATCTTGGATCCATATTAAATAAAGCTGAAGTTTGTTTTGGTGTGGCAATAAAGTGATCTGAAGTTGCCTTTGGAATCTTCTTACCATTTCTAAATTCATTAAAGGCAATTATAAATATAGTAAAATTTATTGTAATAATTAACCAAAATAATCCAGGAGCATCCAAAATAAATATAAAAATTGCAGCTAATAATGGTCCAAAAATAGAGCCAACACCATTAATCATCAAAAGGGCTGAGCTAGCTTTTACAAATGATACTGATTTTAAGAAATCATTAGATAGTGATATAAATAAGGAATATAAAGGGTAAGAAAAACCACCAAAAATAAGAGCTAATAATAAAATATTATAGCCAAAATCTATTTTTAATATATTGACTGATATCACGATAGCAAGACAGATAAATATTGTGATAATGGAGCAAATCAGAATGCTAATTCTGCGGTCAAATTTGTCAGAAATATATCCTATTGGCCATTGAAAAAATAAGCCGCCAATTAAGGTAATGGCAAAAAAGAAAGCAGCATCTTCAACAACGAAACCAGCTTTTAACATATATATTGCACCAAATGACCAAAAAGCACTAGCAGAAATTGCATTTGCTAAAATACCAATAATTGATAGGGGTGAATTTTTATATAATTTTTTAATTGATAAGGTCTCTTGATCTTGATATTCTGGCTGCCTTACCTTGCTTAAAATTAAAGGTACTATAGAAATCGAAGCCAAAATTGAAACAATAGCAAATAATGTAAATGTTTCAACTAATTCTCGATTCAATAAAATTTGACCCAAAAATAATCCAGAAAAATTAACAATCATGTAAATTGATAAAATTCTGCCCCGATTTTCTTTTCCAGAAAGACTATTAAGCCAACTTTCAATTACTACATAGGCTCCTGCGATACAAATACCATAAATTAATCGTAAAATAATCCAGATAATAGGGTTAATTACTAAAGCATGAATTAATGAAATAGTTGAAATTATTGAAATTAAAGCAGCAAAAGTACGAACTGGACCGACTTTATGAATATATTCACTTCCGATTCTTACCCCAATGATAAATCCAAGAAAATAAAATGAATTCATAATGCCGATGGTAATTTCGCTATAATTTTCAATTAAACTTCTAATATTTAATAGATTATTATTAAGGCCATGGCCAATCGACAAGATTCCAAAACTAACAAGTAATGATAATATAGAATTGATTGTTGAAAACATAAAAAAATTAATATTAACTAATTTTATAAAAGGACTGTCCGAAATCTTTTTCTTTATTTTTAACCTAGATTCAAGACAGCCTCATAAAGTATTTTAATAATATTGTATGTTAAATAGTCATCAAAAAGAACTTTATCTAAGAAATATAATTGTACCAGAAATTACAGAAAAAGGCCAGGAAAAATTGTTAGAATCAAAAATTTTAATAATTGGTGCTGGCGGTCTGGGATCTTCTGCTATTTATTATTTAGCTGCAGCTGGCGTTGGTCATATTGGAATTATTGATAATGATAAGGTGGAATTATCAAATTTACAGAGACAAATTATTCATAATTCTTCTGATATTGGCACATTAAAATGTCAGAGCGCTAAAGAAAAAATAACTCAATTAAATCCTGATCTTAGAATTGATATATTTCCAATTCGCGTTGATGAAAATAACTTAAAAGATTTAGTACAAAATTATGATTTTATTTTAGATTGTACCGATAATTTTCCAACCCGTTTTATTATTAATAAAATTTGCTTTTTAGAAAAAAAACCTCTGATTTTTGCTGCTGTTAAGCAATTTTCTTGTCATATTTCAGTTTTTAAATCTTATTTAGATCAAAATCCTTGCTATAATTGCTTTAACAATAATATTTATGATAATTCATTTTCTTTGCCTCTTAAAGAGAAGGGTATTTTAGGATCTGTAGCTGGTATTGGCGGTACTATGCAAGCAACTCAAACCATTAAGGAAATTCTTAATATTGGAGATAGTCTAATTGGTAAAATGCTGATTTTTGATTTTTTACAAAATAAATCTAAAATAATAAATTTGAAGAAAAATCCAAATTGTAAAATTTGCTCATAAATGAAAAATAAAAAATATAATCTTCTATCATTATTACCTTATTTAAAGGATTACAAAGGATCTATTTTTATTGTTTTCATTACTTTAATCATTACTTCTAATGCGGTTCTGATTCTTGGCAAAATGATTAAATATTTTGTTGATCTTGGATTTACTGCTCAAAATTTTGACAATTTAACTAAATTATCAATCATATCACTTTTAATTATAGTTTCTTTGGCAATCGCTGGTTATTTTCGTTCTTTTTTAATAAATTCAGTAGCTCAAAAAATAGTTTTTAAGATTAGAAAACAAATATATTCTCATATCATTAATATTTCCCCAGAATTTTTTGAAGATAATAAAATTGGCGATATCATATCAAGAATGACCAATGATATTAATCTTTTATATAATATTATCAGTAATGTTATCTCCTTTTTTATTCGAAATCTTATAATTTTTATTGGTGGTTTAATATTTCTATTTGCTATTAATTATGAATTAACATTAGTTATTTTTGCAGTCATTATCTTAGCCATTTTTCCAATTTTATTTTTAGCCAAGAAAATTAAATTTTTTGCTGATATTGAAGCTAAGGATTTGTCAATTTGCACCTCTCACATTGAAGAAACAACTAATTTTATCAAAGTGATTCAGGCTTTTTTAGGGCAAAAAAAAGAAATTGATGATTTTGATCAAAAAATAACAAAAACTTTAGACGCTTCTATTGCTAAAATTAAAATCAGATCTCTTTTAATATCTTTAATTATTATATCTGCTTTTTCTACTGTAATTTTAATATTATGGCTTGGTTCAAATAAGGTAATTTCTGGTCAAATGACTTCTGGCGATCTTTCTTCTTTTATATTTTACGCTCTAATAGTTGCTACTTCTGCCACTGGTATTTCTCGTATTTTAGGCCAATTAAATATAGCTTCTGTTGCTTGTAATCGTTTATTTGAAATTTTAGATTTAAAATCAAAAATAATTGATCCAAAAAATCCTAAAAAACTCAAAAATCCTAAAAAGATTAATATCAAATTTGATAATGTTAGTTTTTCTTATCCCAAAAATCCTGATAAATTAATTCTCAAAAATTTTAATCTTGAGATTAATCATGGTCAAAAAATTGTTATTATTGGTAAAAGCGGTATTGGCAAAAGTTCTATTTTTGAGATATTATTAAGATTTTATAATATTTTGGAAGGGAAAGTTATTATTAATGAGCAAAATATTGCAGAAATTTCCTTATCTGATTTAAGATCTTTATTTTCTTATATTTCTCAAGATGCTATTATTTTTTCTGGTACTATTTGGGATAATATTTCCTATGGTAATGATAATATTACCAAAAAAGATGTTAAAAAATTTCTAAAGAATGAATTATTTAATTTTATTGATAAATTACCAGAAGATTTAGATTATTTTGTTGGTGAAAAGGGTGTTATGCTTTCTGGCGGCGAGAGACAAAGAATTGCAATTCTGAGAGCCTTATTAAAAAAATCTCCAATTTTGTTAATTGATGAATTTACTTCGGCGCTTGATAAGAAAAATGACAGATTAACTCATAATCTATTAAAAGAAATTGCCAAAGATAAAATAATTATTAATATCACTCATAAGAAAATTAATGAGGAAGAGTATGATAAAATTATAAAATTATGATAAATTGCACTAGAAGAATTGAGTTTGATGCAGCCCATAGAGTTATGAATCATGAAAGTAAATGTAAAATGCTGCATGGTCATCGTTATGTTTTAGAAATTACTTTTAGCTCTGAAAGATTAGATAATTTGGGTCGGGTGGTAGATTTTGGCGTAATTAAAGATATTTTAGGAAATTGGATTGATAAAAATTGGGATCATAACACTATTTTAAATATTAAAGATAAGGAATTGGGAGATTATATTGTAAAAATTACCAAACAAAAAATTTATTATCTAGAAAATAACCCAACAGCCGAAAATATGGCGGATTATTTATTTCATAAAATTTGCCCCGAATTATTTCAAGATTATAATATATCTATTCAGCAGATAAAACTATTTGAAACGCCAAATTGCTCAGCAGAAGTTAGTATAGACAACTAAATTAAGCTTGCATTTTCTCTTATTCCAAGCAACATTTCGAGTAACTCTCTTTTATCGCTGTATTTATTTCTCCACTTCCTGTACCAATACTTGATTTGAGACCATTTCTTTTC
>Ga0228666_1000439_pt1 | contig 23793 bp, 24 predicted proteins | sample 80DmetaG_FD_182702 | JGI IMG/M metagenome (GOLD analysis project Ga0228666, IMG submission 182702) | Seawater microbial communities from Monterey Bay, California, United States - 80D | ecosystem: Environmental > Aquatic > Marine > Coastal | place: USA: California | collected 2016-10-11 | reverse complement strand
TCCTTGCCTTTTATTCGTATTTTCAAGAAAACAAGTTGAAAGCATATCAAATGAGATATTCGTAGATCTTTTTCTAAAAGATGAGAAAGATTATATGATTAAACCCATATTTATCAAAAAGTTAGTATCGAAAATAACAAATTGGAAAGAATATGTTGCATTGCCAGAATGTGAACAATATATAAATTTACTTGAGAAAGGAATAGGCATTCATCACGCCGGAATGCTACCCGTTTTTCGGGAGATCATGGAGATGATGTATGAAGAAAAGTACATCAAAATCTTGATTGCGACCGAAACATTTGCAATCGGTCTTAACATGCCCACTCGGACTGTTTTGTTTAATTCGCTGTACAAACATGACGGTGTTCAGAGTAGACATCTGAAAAGCCACGAGTTTATTCAGATGGCGGGAAGAGCTGGAAGACGTAATATTGACACAATTGGGCATGTCATACTACTGACCAATAATTATGACCCTCTTTCTCAAGTAGAATATCACAATTTGTTTCATAGTACACCAAAAGTGTTAACTTCTAAGTTTCGTATCACATACAATGTCATACTAAACTATTTGGAAACATTCAACAAGCATGAAATCGTCGAAATGTTCAATAAATCATTGATGAATGTAGATATTAAAAAACAAATTTCGTCATCACAGAAACAGCTAAATGAACTAATTGTTTCTCAAAACGTTCTCAAAGAAAAGTGCGTTTTGCCAGAAGAAGAAATATTTTCATTCTTTTTGAATTATGAAACAATCAAAGAAAGGATGACAATGAGTAGTAACAAGCAGAAGAAAAAACTCGCCAAAGAACTACAAGATTACGAAAAGTATGAGATGTTTCAGAACTATCCGCGTTATAACGAACTGAGAGAGATCGACAATAATATAAAAAGAGAAAAACAAATATTGCATTACGCAGAGAGTTACATCGAAACACAAGTAAGCTCACTGCTTAACATTATGTATGAAAATGGTTACATGAATGATCAAAATCAAGCAACTCTTGCTGGGCTGAATGCTTCATACATCCATGAATTACCTTGCTTAGTTTTCTGTGATGTGTACAGAAAGTTCTCCAAGTTTGAAAGACATAGTGAAAGTCAAATTGTTTCGCTTTTATCATGTTTTTATGATTTGAAGGTGAAAGACGATTATGTTATCCATTATCCAAATATACTAAAAGACGAGTTAAAATATACACAGGACCGATTAGACTATTATGTCGATAAAGAAGTTGCAACAGGATTGTGTATCAGTTCAAAGTTTCAGTTGCAGTATAATTTGATTGATTACATTAGTGAATGGTATGAAAACATTTCCACGATTGATGATACAAAGTTTTTCTTTCATAAAATATCACAAGAACTTGACATATTCACAGGTGATTTTATAAAATGTTGTATGAAAATTGTAAATATGTGTAATGAAATAATCATTCTTTGTGAAAACGATTGCAACTATGTTTTACTAGAAAAAATTAATAATATTCAATCCAGATTGCAAAAAAGCATTGTCTCGAACCATTCACTGTACCTCTGAATAGTTATGCGGATTTGTACACATCGCCTATATCATGGTTTTATTAGTTTTATTTTTGTTTTGTAAAAATCTCATCTACTTTCCCGATGTAAAACGCCATTGCAACCGTTTTTTTGATATCTTTGTTCATGTTCCAAGCGTTCCATTTTGCATATTGTTTCATATTGAATTTTGACGGCTCTTCTACATTACAATTGCCAACTGTAGCCTGTTTATACATTCCATACAAATATAATAGGTCGTTGTCACTCGGAGATTTCGCCAACGTTTTGACGAGCATACACGAGACATTAAATTTATTTTCTAAATTACTTTTGCTCATAATATTAAAATTATTTAAGTATCTTTAAATAAATATTATTCCATTCGAAATATTGTCCATCAAATTATTTTAATTTAATGAAACAACCGTTCTACCTCAGTTATCATGGAGACATTACAAAATATAGAACAAATACTATTTTTAATTTTATTCAAAATATAAATATTCACTTTTTACTTTTTGGTCAACTTTTTTTCGTTCGAACGTTTCTTAAAAATAAAGTATTTCATTGTCGGTTGGACATTTGTTCTGTAATGGAAAAGAAGCCATTTCAATGATGTCAACTCTTATACCGAAATTAATAGGGTGAGAAGGTATTAGAAAAAAATATAAAAATAATATATTCAAGAACATTGTATGAAAAAACAACTAGAGTGTTCGCAAAAAAAGCAATGGGAAATAATAGTTGAGAAATGGAAACAACAACAAAATGATAAGGACAAAAGGGGTCAATTTTTGGCAATTCAAAGCGCGAAAAGAGAAATCAAATTAAAAGTCAAATAATATAAATAGGTGTAGCGAAAAATAAAATATCAAGATGGAACCAAATGCAACTTAATTTTATTTTTATCTTGTTCTTGGTTCATAAAGACAAATAGATTGAAATCATGACTTGTGTAGTTTTCAAAATCCTCTGAAAAAGTTGCATATGTTGTTAGATTAATACTTGGTATATACACCATATATTGATACTTGCCATCATATTTAATAATTTTGTCAAATACATAACCGGTGTAAATCTGAGATATATTCATTTCTTTGTTTGATATGTATTGCGAATAAATATGACATTTAGATTGAACTTTTCGAATTGATCTTGAAGACATATTGATATAATCAAGTTGTTGATCGCTTGTCCACGAATCGTAAAAACAATTCATTTCATTTAATTCTATTTTTTCCTTATCTTTTACAGCATTCAAAATTGCAATGTTATTCAAAATATCAACAAGTCTCCTTATCGGAGAAGATGCCTGTAGATATAATTGTGCATCTTCTTCGACATCCTGATGTAAACTGTATTTCGACGCATTTGTCTTTATCCTCCTCATATGTTCATATACGTTTTTAGGTAATTTTAAAGTTTCTTTGTTTTCAGAATTATCACAAAGGATGGGTGTAATATTTCGATAAACCCCCATGTTTGTATCACACAGGTAGTGTGCTATATATGTATTGAAATATATCATACTTTTGGTTACAAGATCTTTTGAGCCTTCTGCATTGAAAAGAGAAATCAACCTGTTATAACATTTATTTCGAGAAAAATTATCAATATCTTCTTCATGTGAATAATTTTTGCTAATATAAACTTTGCATATCTTTACTCGATGCCTTATAATTTTATCATCTTTATCATAAAAAATTTCAAGAGCATAGCATATTTTGTCTTTTTTTTCGTTCAGACTAAGAAGACATTCATTCAAAACAGTCGGTAGCATTGTTCGCCTTTTATCAGGTAAATACATCGTAGATATGCGCTTAGTAAACGAGTTCCACAACTCCAAATAATCAACTATCAATGCAACATTTGTAATATATATTGTTGTCTTCCGCTCATTTTCATTGTATGAAAGAGCGTCGTCGTGATCATTGGAACTAGATGCGTCAAGAGTAAAAATAAACTCGTCTTTTTTTGAGACATATTCTAGATTATATTTTGTCGATATGTTGTGAACAACTTGTTCAGATGATGTATTTTCTAGCTTTGTTTTTGTTGTTTTGGTAAACTTCTGAATTGACGCATTAAGAGATTTGCAATATAAAATATACTCATAATAGTTATCTAATACCTCGATGCTGCCGAAGTTTTGCTTCATTGAACCTTTTGGTAAATCATTATCCCAATTATCAAAAGTAAATGTTATATATATATGTTTAGTTGATTTGTCAAAATTATAAGGTTTCTTATATGGTATTAAAAAACTCGGCAGCCGCTTATCATCTGGTTTACATACATACAAAAACTTGTCTTTGTATCTTCCATGCGTAACACGAATATTGAGAACCCCTGGAATATCATTCAAATTTCGAACATGCGAACTTACAATTGTGAATGTGTTATTTTCAAAATCAAAAATATCATTTGAAAATAATTTAGATTTCGCCATCTTGACATTATCGAACATTTCAACGGGTTGTAGTGTCTTTGTGTCAACGACTTGAAATATTTCGTATTGTTTGTCTTGTGGTATGAACTTGTACATCATATTATATAAAAGATATTCTTTTAAATATATTATGATATTAAGGTGCTCTCATGTGCGAACTAAATTGGTTTTATTGACTTCCAAAATACATTAACTAATTTATAAAACCAAAACAGGTTAAGAGCCCAAAAACAGGTTGAAAAGAAAACTATTTTTCGGTCAAAGTATATCACTGAATATGTCAAATATGTACTGTTGAATACCCGAAAAAACAAAAATAGAACGATTGCTAAACAACTATTTACATTGAAAAATAAAGTGTTTTTCATGTTTGTGTGATACAAGTACCAACTTAAATCTAACACAGGAACCGTAACTTCAAATAAATATGCCTGTGAAATAAACCTGGAATATGCCAGCGTTGTAGTCAATGGTCCGAAAATTAATATTAAATGATGACAGCAAGTTGCAACATATCCTTTTTTGAACATTTTATAGTTCAACGTAACTATAGTTAAATCAAATAAACCATATGCACCAGAAATCGGAAGACAAAGTACCCATGTTTCAAAACTTACCATATTTGATAAGTATCCACAGGAAAACAACGATAAAATAATTGCATGCAGCGAACTAACAATTCGAGTTTTTACCTCGACATGTTTTTCACGAGGTACATTGCAGATTAACCGATTAATCCATTGTTGCGATTCGAGATTTTGATACATATAACACCAAGCAGAAAAATAGGTAGAAGCTTGTAAAAAATAACACGTCATTCTGATGGCATCATTATCAAGAAGCCAATTATGCAACATTGTTAATGGGGTATATGAAAATATGTTTAATTTAAACTAGAATAATAATTAATAACAACACCTAGCTGCTCGTTGATTATTATCAATTTCCATGTATTTTTCTTTTACCATATTAATAACTCCTGGTTTTTCATCACATTTGTCTTTTAAATAATGTTCAAGTATTTCACATGAAAGTTTCTCAAAGATGTAATCAATATCCTCTGTTATTTTAGCCGAAGTTTCATAAAATGGTATATTTTTCTCTTCAGCAAATCTTCTTCCGGTGTTGAAAGAGATAGTTCGATAATCTATAAGATCATTTTTTGTTCCAAGTAAAAGTATTTTAATATTTGGATTTTCATTGATTACTTTTGTAATCCAATATGAACAATTTTGAAAGCTATTGGCGTTTGTTACATCGTATGCAACAATACATCCTGACGCGTTCCTGAAATACGACTGAATAATAGAACGAAACCTTTCTTGACCAGCTGTATCCCAAATTTGTATTTTTATTTTAGTGTCATTTGTAATAACAATTTTTTTGGAAACATAATTTACCCCAATTGTACTTGAATATTGGCTTATATACTCACCATACAAATACTTATACAATAACGTTGTTTTTCCAACACCCGAGTCCCCAACTATTATTGTCTTAAATATATAGTCAGTCATATATATTTTACCAATAAGTAATTTCTCCACAATCATCATCAATATACTTCCCATCTTCATCTATACTGAAAATATCTTGGACTATATTTCTTCTGAAAGATTTTGTTTTAATTTCGTAATGTATTTTATGCCATCCAACAGATTTTTTTAACAACATAATTGCATGTAACTCGATTTTGAATTTTATGATGTGAGGTAATCCGAAAAGGAGATGATGAATATTTGACATGATACTAGTTTTGGTATTATCTACTTTTATTCAATTTTAAATAATACTCGACTGTTTCAAACAATACTCTGCTGAGTTATCAATTCCTGGACAATGTAACCAAGAGCTCCAACCATCGCAAGGCGGCCATTTGACAGTTCTTTGTTTGCCCACGTTTCATTGAACGGAACATATGGGTTCAAGGTTCCTGGCTGAACATTTTCTTTCAATTCGAAGAGACGGTCTTTTGGATTTTTATAAAGAGTTCGCATTCGACAAAACTCAAAAATTGCCATGTACAGAAGTCCGAGTTTGTTCAGATCTCCGTGATTACTACTGAATACATTGATAGCAAGTTCATCACTATTAAAATAATCAAGCGCGGGAAGCATAAGCGACGCAACCATTGCAATCCGTCCATGATGCAATTCGGCTTCTCTAATATACTTTAGTGTATTTTCATCACAATTAGATGTTACTTGGAGTGGATCAAAAAACCCAAGAGGACGAATATCACCATTGAAATTGAAAGTCTTTGTCATTGGTTTTGTGTTGGTCAATGTACGTTTAGTTGGCTTCAATTGGTACCCAAGAATAGATGATGACGAACATGCGAGTAGAAGAGTCGTAATGAAGGCACCCTTCATAGTATAGTGATATACTACAACTATTGACTTGGCTTTATGTCTGTTTGATATAATCATTTTTGGGGTCACCCTCTTTTTTTGGATTTTTTATCATATGTCATAAAAATATTGAATGCAATAATACCAATAAATCCACTGACAAACATTTTACAATTTATAAGTGTAGACAAAATGTCTTTATAATTTGTTTTTTTATTGAAATAGTTTTTACAAAAATAAAACATTAAGCTGCAAAGGTACATAACAATGGTTGTCTTCGAAACAAGGGCCCATCCACTCAGTCGATCTAGTTTCACAAGATTATATGACCATACTCCCCTTAAAGAGTAGTTTATAAATATTGCACAAAGACAAGTTAATATAAACAAGAAACAATGCGTTGTTTCTTCAAATGTGTAATCATCTACATAAATCAATTCCCCAAACACGAGAAAAATTATCATAAAGTGCGAAAAAAAGTTATAGTACGGCAACTGGTGTAATGTCAGTTTTTGTTTTGGAAATAGAAAATAAAAGTACAAAACACTTATTGTGGTTGCTAAAGGTGCAACCATTTTAAAATATGCCTCTGATTTACGATTGATCAATGCAAGAAAAAAATAAAAAAACAGCAAAATAATGGTATGATGAGTAATTTGGGAAAAATACCAACAAATCCTATCCACAATGGACGCATCGTGGATCGCTTTATCATAGTAATATCCGGTGTTGGGAAAAAAATCGGAAAAGTTTTCTTTGCCGTATGCTGCTGACATAAGACTAAGAATAATTGATGAAAATAAGAACACTGTACTAACAAAATAAAAAGGCGTGCGCTCGTTGATAAAACTATGACTTACTACCTTTTCTATATCTTGTTTAAAGGTTTTCAAAAGCAACATATTGTCAGTATACATCCAAAAACTTAGTTACTATAATTAAATCTTTTATTAACAAATAACAATAAAGAACGAACAACGGTAGTAAAAGAAATTTTCTCAACAACGCATTCTCTGTTGCTCCTATTCTTTATTGAAACAAACCAATAGTTAGGTACATATACAACCGTGCCTTCTGCACATTTCAAGTATTTGAAAGAAGGATTATTCCAAATGTAATCTTTCGTCTTTCTCGAAGTATGTTGGGTTGTATCAAAATTGTCCTTATACTTAGGGTGTATTAATGCTATCTCTGGGGTTCCTTTTCTGACAAAAATGTAATCTACGCTACTATTAGCTTGATAACACGGCATTTCACTTCCTTCTTTCAAAATGAACAAGGACGCCTTTGTATCATGTCTTAGGTACGGATGAAGTAATTTTGGAATTTCTCGATCTGGCTCCATAGTCTTGAATTTATTTTGTTTGTCTTTTTCTATTAAAGTTAGTGTTGATTTATCAACTTGAGAGTTTATGTGAGACGCATCAAAGTGAAATGGCAGCTTGAGCATAACCTCATTTGATAATGTTTTTTTTGTTAATTCTTCGGAAAATACATTCACATCATTGTTTTTGTTTACTTTTAGTTCGACATAAATAAAAAAATATATAGAAAACAATAGAACAATTGCAAATAATTCAGCAAGCATATATGAAAGTTATTAAATATTAACCCAACTATATTTAAACGAATTATTCTACAATTTCATTTTTGCAAATATCATCTTTTTGCTCAAATTCTGAAAAGTCGAATACATCATCATCTTCTATTTTAGGCGCCACATAGTATATAATCTTCATGAGTTCACTATTTTCATCACCAACATCACTCATTTTGAAAGTGAATGGTGCGTTTTCGCTAATTTGAATATAGACTTGTTCGAATACAGAAAACATTTTTGTAACTGCGGCTGGAAATCTTAATGGGACACGAGCCATCAATCTCAAATCTTCTTCTACAATAAGATCATCAACGAGATCTACCGTCAATTTCAAACAGTACTTACCATCATCTCCATTCGAACGCATATAAATTACTTCATTTACATAGACGAGCTCCATTGTATCACCAAACAACTGCATATCACAAATGTATCTATCCATTTTTTTAGTATTGATTGAGAACTCCAAACTATGGTCAATATCTTGAGAGTTCATTACATCGCAATCCAGGTCAACTCGGGGTAGTTCGAACCTTTTCTCCGTTAGGTCGTCGTATTTCAATGAAATTTCTAAATAATCATCAGATGAGGTGAATGACATTTCTGTATTTGGGGTGTACAAAGAAAGAACAGTGCTTAATATTTTGATGTTAACGGAAATTGTTTCTTCTTCGCTTTCAAAATTTTCAAACCAATCTCTTTTGATGTTTATATCCATGAGACTTACATGTGCATCGTCCATAGTTTGAATAAACATACCGGATGGTTTGCAATACATTGTACAGAAATTGTTCAAAGTTTTAATTACCTTGAACAATTCAATAAGTTTGCATGCGCGGTCTGATGACTTAAGAGTGAAGAGCATCACTGCAAGTTTAGGTGATATAGTTGCTTTCGTTTTAAATCAATTTTTATTCAAAAAATTATCATTCAATGTTGAAGGTCATTGTGTCGTCAATATCAACACCTTCTATCAAAACGTCTTTGGACGAAACAATTTTATTCGAAATATTATTTAGAACTTCGCTCATTTCGCGTTCTTCCTCTACATCTTGCTCCTCTACACCTTGCCCCCCTACATCTTGCTCCTCTACACCTTGCTCCTCAACATCTTGCTCCTCTACACCTTGCTCCCCTACATCTTGCTCCTCAACATCTTGCTCCCCTACATCTTGCTCCTCTACACCTTGCTCCTCTACATCTTCGAGATTATCTTCGTCTACAATCTTTTTAGAAATTCCTAACAAGATTTCTACAATGTGTTCTGTGTTTTCAATCATTTTATCTGATAATCCATTATCCTTTTCTTCTATACCCGTTTCCATTGCCTTCATTCTCTTTTTTAATTCCACGCTTTGTAGGTTCGTTTCCATCGCGAATGTTTGCACGCGAAGAAACGTCTTCTTCATGTCAGTCAAAGTCCCTTCAATTGACACTAGCTTTTCTTTGTAATATTCAATATTACCTTCATCTAGCGAAGAGGAAGCTATTTTGTCATTTAGCTTGTCTATGATACTTTTGGAGCATTCCCTCACTTCTGATTTGAGTTGATCAATTGTTTCTCCTTGAGACTTTATTGCAGTTTCTTGATTTTCAATCACTTTTTGTAGATTTTCAATTATTTTGTGATGAGATAAAAGCATTGTAGCAGGCGTCATTTTGGTAGATTGTTGACTATTAGTTGAAGGAACGTACTCATCACCAATTGTGCGCTGTGATGACTGTTTATTCATTGGATTGAGGGGAGGAGGAGTTGTATTCGGAGGTTCAGCACGACGTCTACGTGCAGATGCTAATGCTCTAGCTCCAGACATAATATTTTATTTTGTAATTTTTGTTTAAATCGTATTTCAGAAAAAGAAATTACGCAGTCATTTTCATTTTAATTTGTTCATGGTAATTGTAGTTTTCAATCAAAAAATCGTCTACCTCATAAAGTTCAATATTTTCTCTTTTTTTATTTATTCTTAGTGTAGGAAATGGAAAAGGTTTGCGGGACACCTGTTTGTTTAGCGCGTCAATATGATCATGATAAATGTGAGTGTCTCCAAGATGGTATATAAACTCATATGGTTCCAAATCACAATGATGGGCAACAAGACACGTGAGTGCTGAATAAGACAATATATTAAATGGAACACCCAATCCAATGTCTCCACTTCGTTGATATAGTGAACAAGATAACTTATTATCTCGAGTAACATGAAATTGAAACATAATATGACAAGGCGGTAATGCCATATTGTCGATTTGACATGGGTTCCACGCACTTACAACATGACGACGTGAAAACCTTGTTTCTGGGTTTTTGATATCTCGTATAACATTTTGCAGTTGGTCTACACCTTTGTTTGTGTAATCATCGTGACAGCTTGTGTAAGGTGCATTAAAATGTCTCCATTGATGTCCATAAACAGGTCCTAAATCATCTTGTTCATATGAAAGATTTCTTGACTTTAGAAATTTGTCGCTAGCATTCGCATTCCAAATATTAACGCCCTGACGTCGAAGTAGATTGTTATCCGTATTTCCTCGAATGAACCACAGTAACTCTTTCAAACACGTTTTAATTGCAACTTTTTTGGTTGTCAAAATAGGTATTTTATTATTTTCAAGCGAGAAATACATCGCCGCACCAATATTTCGGTAAACATTTCCGTTTCTACCAGTCTCTAGGTTTGCCTCTGAAAGGAGTTCTTTTATCAATTGTGTATACTGTTCTTCAGGATGCGGATACTTTTCTTTGACGAGGTTCTTCAACATGTTCTAAGGATAAATAACATAGAGGGGTGTCTTTATTTTTATTCTCTGCATATATTAAATAATGACTGATCCAGACCTCGACGCAGAAGAACTCGACAACCTCCAAAGTGGAGGCAGTTCGGAGAATACTTCATTTATGACCTACATGACGTCATTTTCTTCCAAAGAACAATCGCAACTCATGAACTTGTTGCAATACGGTGGATTGTGTATCATACCACTTTTAGCTTTATTAAAACTAATGAAAGCTTACATACCAAATGAGCCATCTCAGCTCAAACCCACGACCGAGCTTATTATTGAGGTTGTCTTACAACTGACCGTTATTATTGTGGCGTTCTTTTTCATTCACAAAATGGTCGTATACTTACCAACTTATTCTCAACAAGAATACGACAGTTACAGTTTAATGTCAGGAATTATTCCACTATTCTTCCTCATGTTTACACTTGATACAAAAATAAGTGAAAAAATGAACACTTTGTTTGATCGATTACTCAGTGTTTTAGGAATTGTTAAAGAACCGATGACCCACGAAGGAGATGAAGCAACTGAGGAAAATAAAAAAAAAGACAAAATACATCAACCTACGCAAGATAATATGAATTTACAACCACCACCCCATCCGCAAGCACAACAACATATGACCCCGCAAATGAGTCAGGAAACATTCGTAGGAACGGCATCCGGATATGACGGTGGTTTTGCGCCATTTTAATTAACGATATAAAAAGAATGATTATTCTTTATATATGGAGAATGAAAACAATGTCAACGAAACCATCACAGAAATTGTAGAAGAATTGAGAAAGAAGAACTTACTTCACCTTAGTTCTAGTAAAATAAAGGCACTTAAGAATAATATCTTACAAAAATTATGTTTAACTCGTGAAGAACTTTTAAACTATCACAAAGTGTTGAAAGAATATAAATATGTGGATGAATTAGACGAAATAAATATTGGTTCTTACATAAGATGGTTTAATTTGAAAAAAATGGATAATATAAAACTAACAAACGGTGGGATAATAGTGGATATTCAACCTGGTATAGACGATATAACAATCGTTTGTAAAAACAACATCAACAAGTTCTTTTCCTTGTCTTTGAACAAATGCATCATATTTCAAAAATTAAATTATCAAGAACAACTGCTTATTAAAATAGTTGACTACATTCAAAAGTGATATGGAGTGAAGTATCTAGTATGGTGTCTCATTCTAATTTTTATTTTTGATTTTGAGGTGTTTGTATGTTTGTTCTTATTATTGGGGGAAATCATCTTTTTTCTACATAAAATAGACAAAAAATGTTTACGATAGTCATGAATACCAGAGCTGTTCTTGAGCATCTTTCGAAATATTACTACAGCTGCCTTTTTTTTAATCTGATTGATTGTACTTGGCATCGCTTTGTTGTAATATTGCAAAATCAACCTATTATCATTGATAGTTAAAGTTTTTATCATTTGAAAAATTATCTTTAATATATAACTATAATTTTTTTTGAATGAAAACAGCAATTGTCATAGACTTTGACAACACAATCGGTTATTTTAAACAAATCGTATATTTGCTGAATATCATCGAAAAAACACATAAGAAGAAATATGAACAAATTGACATAGATAATCTACTCAAGTTGTACCCAAATGCTTTAAGGCCAAAAATAAATGATATTTTTCTTCTTGTCTGCGAGATGAAAGACAAAAACAAAATAGATTTTTTTGGATTGTACACAGCGAACCCAAATAAAAAGTTTGTAAACATGATTATTAATTGTATTGAAAGAAACATATATTCAGGTAAAAATGCGCTTTTCGATTTTAAAGTTTTTTCACAAAAAAAAGATAATCCAGTAAAAACTTTATCACAAGAGGGATTGATTGAAAATAACAAACCGATCACTATCTGCTTTATCGACAATAAAAGATTGAAAACTACGCAAAAATATGAAGATATAGTGAGTATTTTAATTAAGTGCGACACTTATAAATATACTTATGATATACGCGAGATTGGAAAGACCTTTGATTACGTTTACTACAAAAATATTAGTAAAAAGATTATAACCAAATACTTGACACAGATTTATAATGGGGTTAACTTCGCTAACTTACCTAACCAGCTTATTGAAATGAACTCAAACCACATGTTACAACTTATTAGCGATTTTTGTTACTTACACCGTTGTTGATAAACATCTAATGTTCTTGCACTAGCATCTGATGGATTGTCAACAAACTTTGGCATCCAATAATAAGGTATCAAATCATCACAATTTGGATATAGCTCTTCAAACGTTTCACGATAATATTTCTGTTCGTTTGTAAGTTCTTTGATTTTTAACACAGTATTAGTTTTGCTCGGGTTGTTAGAAATATTGTTTTGTATTATTTTATACCAAGCATTATTTTCACTACTGACGCCATCACTAAACGCTTCTTTTACTCTCCACAATACATTCTCCGGCAGCAAATCCGGCAAATAAAGTTCAATTGCTTTTCTCATCAAATATTTTTCGATACGCTTTTCATTACAATGGTTCCTATACTTTATTGGAATACTAAGGTAAAATTTGGTGAACTCTTTATCTAAAAAGGGCGTTCTTGGTTCCAATCCATGACTAGAAATCGACTTGTCCGACCTTAAAACATCGAACTTACTGATGTTGTCTAATAATCGCAGGGTTTCTTTGTGAAAACTTTCATCATCTGGACAACAATGAAAATAAAGGTATCCCCCCATTAGTTCGTCTGCACCGTCTCCATTAAAAATTACTTTCGCATCACAAGTGGTTTTGATATATTTTGCGATGTTCCAATTACCTACACTTGCACGTACAGTAGTTGTATCATAACTTTCTATGTCTTTGATTACATGCGGTATACTATCAAAAAATTCTTCATTTGAAAATATCACTTCGCTATGATCACTTCTTATATGTTGCGAAACACACCGAGCGTAGTCTAAATCGACGCCTTCACTGAGACCAATGCTAAACGTTTGCACTGTTTTGTTTGTGATCCTTTTATATTCTCTCGAAACGAGTGCACTTATTATACTACTGTCAAGACCACCCGATAAGAGACAAGCAACGGTTCGTTCACAGTTTGCAACCCGCTTGTTTACAGCAGACAATAATTTATTCACTAGCTCATACATATAATACTCGATTGGTTTCTCTGTTTTAACGCTGTAGGATACATTGTAGAAATACCTTTCTTTGAATATTTCTTCATAACAGCCAGAGTTGTCTTGCTTTAACTTATATTTTGCTATGTGACCAGGCTGAAATTGTTTTAGCGATGAGATTCGAGCGTCGTACATTAAGGGGGCAACATCCGATGAAAACCCAATCAATCCATTCTTATACTGACACACATACAAGGGTCGGACGCCATACGGATCACGCCCAACAACAATTTCTTTACTAATCTTGTCATATAATAAAAATGCAAAGACACCATCTAATAAATGTACAAAGTTGGTGCCGCATATTTCATATAGTTTTGGGATTATTTCGCAGTCACTGTTAGTATTCATTATTATGTTCGCATTTTTTGATATTTCTTGATAATTGTAGATTTCTCCATTACATATTAGAAGTGATTTATCGGAAATGATTGGTTGGTTTGAAATCTCGTCTAATCCGTTTATGCAAAGGCGGTGAAATCCAAACTTAATGTCTTTAGTCACATTTGTAAAAGATGAATACTCGGGACCTCTTTTTTTGCCACGATTGAAATACTCTCGAATTCTTTTTTCATCCACAGAAGAACTGTGACCAATGATAGAAAATATACCGCACATTATGAACTCTTTTATTATATTTTTTAATTTTCTATTTAATTTATTTTAATAATATAAATGAATAAATCTCGTCTATGCAATTATGAACGTGATAATGAACTGAACAACCGTATAAATACGAGACACTTTCCTTCAATCACGCTGAAACCTAATTTCGACCCTCAGCCGCAGTCAACTAAATATACTCTCAACAAAAAAGAAAGAACGGCTAGCAGTCGTGGTGTAGCGGACACTTTAAAGAACTGCGACAATTCTATGGTGTACAAAGAGTTTACGACTTCTAACGTTTTTTTCCCAGGTGATAGTCGTGCACCTATATCTCATTTGATCGATAACATAGATACCGAAACGAAGTTAAGAAACCAAAACATTGTGCTGGCCAAAAAGGATATCAATCAATATTTACCAGAAGTCAATTCACAGTTATACAATGTTTATGATGGTTTCATGGAAAATGACGCGTTAACTCATAAACTATTACGCTATAAAACAGGCGGTACAAACAATAATAAATGCGTGTTAGCACCTAATACATTCCATAATACAACGCGCACAAATGTCAAAAATATATAAATATATATTAGTGATATGAAAATATTCAAGAATTTTAAAATTTTCAATAATTCCCAAAAAAAGTTTACAAAACTTAACTGCCACCCAAAAAATAAAACATCAAAAAATAATTCATCTTGTTTAGATGAAGACACGGTGATGTTGTTAAAGTACATGTGGAACAAACGTCATCCTGACAAAAAGATTATTTCGAGAACTTCAAAAAATGTATGGAATGATATTAAGAGATATCTCTCGGATAGTTGTCATCACGAAATGTGTTGGATAGACAAGACAATTCAGTCAATGCATACGAAAAACAAAATCAAAAATGAATTATTTGTACCTGAAATGCCTATAAGTTGGAACAAAAATCCTACTGAATGGTTGTCTAGTATTGAAATATCTGACGTTTTAAAACAATATGAAGAAAAACATGACGATTTTCTGTTTATAGGACCTTCGCCCATCGACTATGATGCAATCGACACTAATAATTTGAATTACCAACAAATTTGTGTTTGGCCGGAGCTTTGCCATTTTAATCTGAAGGAGCATATTTCAAATGGAATCAATAAGATCGGATTTGTTTTCAATACTGATAAACATTATAAAGGTGGCTCTCATTGGATTTCCATGTATCTTGATTTGGAGAAGAAAGTTTTATTCTTTTTTGATTCGGCGGGTAATAAGGCGCCAAGACAAATCGAAAAATTAATGAAAACAATCGAGACACAATGCTCCAATAATGACTTACAAATCAAGAAAGATACTAACTTTCCAAAAGCACATCAAAGACAAAATACAGAATGTGGGATGTATTGTCTTTATTTTATCATATCTTTACTCGAACACAGGCATAACACGGAGTTCTTCAAAAAAAAACGAATAAGTGATCATTTAGTTAAAAAGTTCAGAACTATTTATTTCAATAAATTATAATGGAGAAACAGAATAGTTATGATAATCATTTGATTTCTTTCAAAAAAAACTTATGGGATGAATGCATACAACGAAAGATATTCAATAATATTCCTCAAAGTAAATTTGACAACATTAAGTCTATGTTCGAGAACAATGTTGAGAATTATAAAACACAAATACTTCAAGACAATAGCTTAAACTCGGTTACCCAAGTATTATTGGAACGAATTAGAAAAGACGCGGAATTATTAAAAAATGTAACTAATCAACAACTAAAAAATACAAAAAAAGATGTCTTTGAAACTGCTTTGAAAGAAAAACAAGATGAATACAACTCTCTCATTTCAAAACAATTACCTGAAACACCCGACTTTAGCGACGGTTCAAAAGATGAACCACTCGACAACGATAACTTAGAAAGCTTGATACAACAACATATGAAAGAACGCGATTTAACAACCAATATTACTCCAAAAAGCGTACAGACCGCAACTCAAGATGAAAATAATACCGAAAAAAATCAAGTTGTAATGACAAATCAATTTTCAGAATCTAATCCGGTATACTCTCCTGACAGTAATAAATTGTTTGAAATGATTCAGCAACTTCATTCCGAAAACACCGCTTTGAAAGAGCAGATGTATAACCTTAAGACAGTTATTGACAAACAAAATGGCGTATTGAACAGCATTGTAAATTCACAGATAACTATTCTAAAAAAAATAAAATAATCTGATATAATATATTTATGAAAAACATAAGAAATAAAGCAAAAACATTACTCATCATTGTTTTAATTGCCTTCGTCATAATTCCATATGTGACAATTCAATTAGAAAAAGTTTTCAAAATCGAAGAAGGACTTGCAGTTAATTTAAAAACAAGTGGTGAAAATAGCGAGGGCATCACATTAGGTCTTAAGAATGATGAAACTGATACCGTACACACCCAAATAGACCGCATTAAAACTACAACTGACGGAAAATACAAGTACTGTATTGGAAACGTTTCATGCAGTTCTGGTGATCTTGTAAAAGAAGGGACAGACGCTTACATGTTGTCTGATGGCACTAAGATTGGCTATACTTATCAAGAAAATTGCAACGATGGTTCGACACCTGCAACTTGTAGCGGATCGTCGCCTTCATTTTCAAAATTTTATGGACCATTTGACGGTCTCCCGGCAGTATTTCAAGTGAGTGGGAACAATTTACTGATATCCGACCAGGAACCACCCGCAAGTGATAGCGGAGGTGAGGAGCCACCCGCAAGTGATAGCGGAGGTGAGAAAGACGATGATACTCAGCGTTCTTATGACAATTTGAAATGTTTAGCAGATAATGGAGCAGTAGCAGGAGATGAACTGTGCTGTGGACAAGAAGGCGTCGTTCAAAACACTAAATACAATTGTCCGTCCGAATATCCTCATTGTATAGGATATAAATGTGGAGAAACGTGGGGGAGATGCTCTAAAACACACGATGCGTAAAGTCAAATTCAATTATTTTAATTTTATTTTATTTTTTATAATCCTATATTATAAAATGGCGAAATCAAAGTTAGGGATAATAAAAAAACTAATCAAAGTGATAAATATCAAAAAACTTCAAAAAACAATTATTATTTTGATGAAGTATAAAAATATATGCAATGTAATTATTTTATTTGCAATATTTCTTGCTTTGTATTTCATTCGTCGACGATTTTTTGTTAAAGAACAAATGTCATGTTCGGCAGAAAAAGCGACCGAAGGGTTCAGCGAAGGTTTGGCAACTTGTGAGGAATATTTCGAGATACCATTAGCAAAAGCGGTTACAGCGGGGGAGCATGTTTTGGTATTTAGCGTAGATCAGTCATTTAATTTTTCAGCCGAAGGAGGAGAACGCCCGGTGGCAGATAATTACATTGCAAAGGGTCATACAATAAATGATGTCTCTCAAGATGCCAGTGGATGGAAAGTTACAATGGACACATCATTTGTTGATATGGGAGATATTAATAGTTATCAAGGAAATAAATATCATGTAATCACAGATACAAATACGAGTGAAGTATCAGGCAATGAATTATGTAAAGGATTTCTACACGCCGATTGGCAACAAGACCCCGTAGTAGGCGCAGATCACTTTTATGTGAACAATACAGACGGACCTAATTTAAAAGATGGCATGTATCTTGCTGAAGGATACGGCGTTGTTATGCCCCCGCATGTTTATAGGACGTATATTAACAGCGAGGGAAACGAATTGCGCGTCGTTCTCTGTAATGGAATGAATTGCGATGGCGTAGTGAATGAACACGCTGGCGCAAGTCCGAACCCCGCGGTTATTATTCGCGATATACCGATAAATACTTCAATCAAGTTTATAAAACAACCAAAAGACAGCACGTGGACAAACCAATACGGTGGTGGTCTGGCAAATAATGGGGGGATTGGATTATCTTGAAAAATTAATAAATAATTATAATACGTACAAGTTATTTTAATTATTTGCATTTCAAGATTATATTTTTACTACTACTAATACTAATCTTCAATGAAAAATTCTCTATTTTTATCTCGTTTTACAGTTCCAAGTCGGACGTACTTATTTTTACGAGCATGATTGAAATCATAAACCACGTTTGGTTTTTGACTTTTATCTACTGCAAATTTCCTAACAGAACCATCGAGCGCGTACAGCGTCTTTTGATGAAGGACTAGTCCATCTTTTCCGTTTTCTGCATTTTGATTTCCAGTACTATTGTCCTTGTCTACCAAAATACTGTTCTTATTATTTTTCTTTCTACTCCCAGATTGCTTTGAAGACTGTTTTATATTGCGTTTTGGATCAAGATTATAATCAACGCCATATATTCGGTTGTTTGACGACGTTTGAAGTGGGAAAGACAAGCACTTATCTTTGTCTTCGTAATTATAAAAACAATCAACAGACGCGGTTTTAATTGCGTCTAAAAACTCTTCCATCAATTGTTTTTTTTTCTCCATAATCTCTAATAACTTTTCATCGGTTGTCGAATAGCTATCTCGATTTGTTTTGTCTTTATCCATAATCTTTAACTGAGAATATAAATCATCTTTTGCAGAAGATCTCTCTTTATTAGTACTTTTTGATTTTTTAAACTCGTCGTCGTATACAAGAAGATACATGAATGCCTTTACGGTTTGAAGGTGGGGTTTCAAATTACTGTGACTGCATATACGTCTTGCTCGACCAATCACCTGACTTATTCTTACAGGATGCCAGTAAGGTTCTGTTATGTGTACAAAACGCACGTTCTTCAGATCGATGCCTTCTGCGCCAGAAGATGTTATCATCAACAATTTAATGATTTCTCCCAAATTATTTGTAAGCGCGCTTGAATCCCCATCAAAGAATTTCTCAATAATATCTTCTTTTACAGAGATTGGTACTTTGTCAAACGCCCCATTGTAAATATTGCGTATAATTTCCTTTTCTTCATCACTTTCCTTTCCGGTGTAAAGTGCATAAAACTTCCGCCCCATCAAAGAGTTATATTCACTAAAATTACTGTTTTGGTAAAAAGCATTGTCGACATCGATGTTATAAATCATTTGATTTCCTGTACTCACCGACTTCAATTTCAATTCGCTATATCCATAATACTCCATTATAATCTTGAATATTCCAATTCCTTCCAACGTGCGGAAACTGGTATACAACAAATGCAAACCTTCATTTTTACCATCCATAATATTTTGTAACATTTTGTAAAACTTTGGACTGTATGTTTTGAGACTGTCCAAGGGGCCTTCAATCATATCCTCATCTGGTGTAATTTTCATATTATCTGAATTTTTGATGGCTTTCGGAATATCACTTTCGAGATATTTAAAAGCATTTTTTTGCATAGATTGCAATAACTTCTGTATTTCTCTTTTATATCGTTCTTTCCGATCTTTAACGGATTTATTTGGAACATTAGTTTTCTTTACATCATCGGTATCGTACTTACCGTCGTTCATATCAAGGATTTCTTTATCGCTCAAAATTTCTAAATCATCTTCTTCAATTTTTGTTAGTAGACTTTTACTGGGTATCGGTTTTTCAAATCCCGGTGGAAAGACAAAATTGCAGGCTGCCCTTGAAAAGATTTTGTATGAACTAGTTTGTTCATCATCATTTTTTTTACCTGAATTACGATCAATGGAAGACTCTAAAGAACGCGCTTCTTTGTAACGCGACATTACGTATTCTGTCATTGGTATTCTCTCGATGAATATATTGTCTTTTGTACCTGATTTGATCATAGTCGGCATGAGATCTTTCTTATCTCCAACATATGAAACCATTCCAGTTATCTTATTTCTGAAATAGTCTCGATTCTTAAGACCATTTGTTTTTTTGTTTACAAAAATATCGTTGAACGCGTCCTCCGTATCAGGAAACTTATTATAAATTGATACTCCGTCATACATTTTTTCGTACAACTCCTTGAGTTCTTTTGATGATTTTCCACTTTTTTGAGGTTTAGATTTTGTTTCTGTCAGCTTATATCCAACATCAGTCAACCTTTTCTTAATTTGTTCATTCAGTTCCGAATTTTTCATGTCTTCATTTTCATCGAAAATAACTTTATTATCATCAGATTTCACAAATCCATATGGATTTTTCATAATTTGAAGGATATTGGTCTTCTTGTTGTATTCAATATAGTCGAGTGTACTAAGATCTCCTAATATTTCGTTTATCTTCGATGATTGTTCCATAGAACGTTTTTTTTCGTGAACGCATTTATACTCAATTACCATATTGCAACCACCGATAATATTGAACATAACACCCAGTTCATTCGGATAATTTATTAGAGGAGTTCCCGACAACACCACTACCCTGCAATTTTCGGCTGTTATAAGATGCGCATATAATTCCGTCGAAATAGAATGTTGTTTTTTATTAAGTTTATTCACAATGCGCGATACAAAATTGTGACCTTCGTCAATGACCACCACACTGTTATCAAAAGGGTTGCGTTCTTTCTTTTTCTTGTATTTACTTCTCCATTTTTCCATAGTAATGCCGTTGTAACTTATAAACTCAAATCTCCCTTCAATCATCAGGTCAATTTGTTGTCGGAGTTGTTCTACCATATCGACTGTCATGAAATCATCATTGTTTTCATTTGACGTTTCTTTCTCCAATAGAAACACGCCATTACGAGATTTAAGATAGTCCAAAGGTAACTTTGTAAGAGAATGCACATTCTTTATGAATACTCTTCTTTCATTCTCGTCTTTTGGATAAGGAACATACTTCCAGTTTTCTTGTTCATTAAATAACGCACTTCCGCAAAACTTTAATTGCGATTTGTAATTATTTTGCAGAGCAGCTGTGGTCATTATAAACACTTTCGGTTTTGTGGTCTTCATAGCCTCTATAACACCTATTGATGTACATGTTTTACCTGAACCAAGACCATGATATAAAAGAACGCCGCGATATGGACTGTAAGAATTCAAATATTGCTTAATAAGCTCCTGATGAAATAGTGGACTAAACCCTGCGCTCTTGTCGAGAGTGTCGCATGAAGTTTTGTCGCTCGCGACATCATTGATACCATCGAGATATCGTGATAATTTTTTTTGAATATGTTCCGAAAATCTTTTTTTGTTGTTCAACGTGTAAAAGTCGGTAAGCGGTACTTTGAATATCTTATCATCGTCGAGATACTTCTTGTATTTTTCTAAAATCTCCTCTTCATTTTCATATTCACTAATTGTCGTCTGTTCTTCATTATTCGTTAAATCATCTACAGAACCATTTGGCCCAATCTCTTCGTATTCTTCATCTTCTCTCTCTTTGCTTGGTTTTACATCGCGTTTTTCTTCATCTTTATCGTCGACTTGCATATTTTCGTTGTTCTTGATTGGTTCAATTTCTTCGACTTGTTTTTTAATTCTCTCTTCGAATGCTTCCATTTCGTAATGTGTCATTTGTGTCAATTTAATTGTTTTATCCAGCTTAACTGCTGACTTCACCGGATTTTCTCGAATTATATTAAAATCGTTTATCGGTATCTTTTTGTCCAAAAGATCTAAAAATGCAATAATTCTGTCACCATTCTCCTTCGACACGTCGTTATGAACACTTACTTTAACGTTACCAAACGGATATTTATAATTGGATGGGGTTTTCAAAGATTTCAATAACTCCATGATATTAATATATATATATATTATTCAAATCTTTGTATCAATTCAATTGCGCGTTGACAAGCGATCTGTTCGGCTTTCTTTTTAATTTTGTGTGTAGCCTTCGAGAAAAATATTAAGTTGTGACCCTGCGTCGTAATATTCTCGAACGTTTGGATATTTTCAAATGATATTGCGTGGGACAATTCCGCATTATGTATATTTACACCATTCAAGCATATATAGACGCCTGTGGTATAACGTTGTTCTTCGTCTATACTCAAAACAATGTACTCGGGAGTGGTCTTGAACTCTTTTTGAACCATAACTTGAAAAATATTCTTGTAATTATCGTCATTTTCCAGAAGTTCATTCCAATCAACCAGTTGTTCGAATATACTCTCCACAAAAATCTGACAAACCTGAAATCCTATACCACATCCTAAATAAGATGAGAAATAACCGGTTTGTTCTTGTAAGACTGTTTTGTTTGCATCTAAAAAAAGGGCCCCCAAAAATGCCTCGAATAAACACCCCAGTTTTTTGAAGTTGTAACGTGTTTTCTTTTCTTCTGTATTTTTCGACATCATATACCACTCATTAAGACCCATTTTAAAGGCGAGCTTTCCAATATGATCATTTTTTACCAAAGCAATTTTTTTTTCAGTCATGAACCCTTCATCTTGATTGGGAAATCTCTTGTACAAATAATATTTTGTTATGTTTTCAAGTATACCGTCGCCAAGAAATTCAAGTCTTTCATTTGAACCGCTTCTGAGATCAATGCAGTCGGGTGGTCTTGGAGATATTTTCATATTTTCGCTATTTTTGTGAGGACACACGTATGATCTATGAATGAAAGCGCGTTGGAACAATTCAATATCGTTAATTTTACTATGAACGTTATATTGAGAAAGAAATGACGTAATTACCTTTTCAGTAATTACTTTATTTTTACTATTATATGGGTTATATAAGACTTCTTCAACTTTTTCACACATAAGTTATGTAATAACCTAATTTTAAATATTTTTAATTATATAATAATGGTCGATGTGGAAATTGAAATTTCAGATGTAAAAGATTTAAGTGAAACTCTATCAAAACTCAACGAAGTACATGACGTGTTGGATGGAAGCGACCTTAACTTTCATGATATCAAAACAGACACTCTGGCCATATATTCATCTACTTCGATTGGTTATAGTGAAATCGATTTAGGTGCTGTAACTGATGATGCTACAGTAGATATTTCTGGAAAACTATTAGTAACTGATATTGAGATTACAAACAGCACTCAAATTAAAGGTCACACCGAATTTGACCAATTACTCATTTTAGACACTTTAACTGTTAGTGGAGAAGTATCTTTTTCATCAAAACTTAAGCTGACTGACCTTGATATATCAGATATATTAATCGTCGACGGTGATGTTACAAATAGATCGAAACTAAATGTCCTTGGCGATGTTTCTATGCAATCTCATGTAGATATATCAGACAGTTTGAGTGTTGGTGGTAATGTTGTACACTATTCAGACTTTCAAGTCCTTGGTGATGTTTCTATGCAATCGCATGTAGATATTTCTGATACACTTACTGTTAGTGGAAATGTGACGCACAAATCAGACTTTCAAGTGATGGGAGACGTTTCT
>Ga0228666_1000426_pt1 | contig 24257 bp, 49 predicted proteins | sample 80DmetaG_FD_182702 | JGI IMG/M metagenome (GOLD analysis project Ga0228666, IMG submission 182702) | Seawater microbial communities from Monterey Bay, California, United States - 80D | ecosystem: Environmental > Aquatic > Marine > Coastal | place: USA: California | collected 2016-10-11 | reverse complement strand
GTGCTATTACTTCACAAGCAGGTAAAAATAAAATTATTAATGGTGATATGAGGATTGACCAAAGAAATGGTGGTGCTAGTAATACTCTTGTAGGCACAAGCACAAGTCATTCAACCAGTGCTATGATGACAGATAGATGGCAACTTTTTTTACATGGAATTACTAATGCTCAAACTTATCAACAAGTAACAGATGCTCCAGCAGGATTTTCACATTCTTTAAAAATTACAAATAACTCAACAACACAATCAGTAGGTGCAGGTAATGCTCTTACTCCAAGACAAAAAATAGAAGGACTTAATACTGCTCATTTAAATTGGGGTACTTCAGATGCAAAAACAATAACTATATCTTTTTGGGTAAAAGCATCTGTTACAGGAACATACCCTGTGTCAATAAGTAATAATGCTTTTGATAGAGCTTATGTATCAACCTATACTGTTTCTTCTGCTAATACATGGGAAAAGAAAACTGTAACTATTGCAGGTGATACATCAGGAACTTGGCTAACAAGTAATTCATTGGGCATTAATGTAATGTTTGGTTTAGATGCAGGAACAAATTTTGATACAACAGCAAATGAATGGGTAGCAGGTAGTAAAAGGTCTATTTCTTCTAATGTACATTTTGTAGCTAACGCATCAGCAACATGGCAAATTACAGGAGTTCAACTAGAAGAAGGAACATCTGCAACACCATTTGAACATTTACAATACGGACAACAAATGCAACTGTGTCAAAGATATTTTTATAGTATAGGTGGTACAGCTGCTTATGAATTTATGACTCATGGAATGTATGTTGGAACAACAAATCCGTTATTAAGAGCAGAACTGCCAGTAAAAATGAGGTCAGCTCCATCATTAGGTTCAACAGGTACTTTTTTAGCTAAAGCAGGAAATAGTAATTTAGCTTGTGCATCTTTTTCTGTTGACCAATCAGCAACACAAACATTTAGTTTTTCAGCTACTATTAGTGGTGGTACATCAACAATAGGTTATGCAACTTTAATGTTTGCTAATAATAGTACAGCTACAAGACTTACTTTTAGTGCGGAGTTATAATTATGAAATATAAATTAGTAAAAAGTGTTATATCAAATAAAATCGTTGGGGTAAATAAAACAGTAGAGCTTGAGGATGGTGAAACTTCTACTATATCAATACCTTTTGATGAAGCAAACACAGACTATCAAGCGTATATAGAATGGACTAAAGCAAGTCCTATGAATGTAGCAGAGGAGACAGAATAATGGCTGATATAGTATTAACAGGAAACACCTCTGGAGCTATTACAGTTGCAGCACCAGCAGTAGCTGGAACTAATACACTAACATTACCTGCAACAACAGGAACAATACTAGATACAAATAGTAGTCTTTCTGCTCCAAATTTATCAGGTGATATTCCCATAGCTTCTTTTCCTACAGGTACTATTTTACAAGTAGTAACTGTTCAACCAGATACAGGGTTAGTTACTTTTACATCAACATCTTTTGCAGAAGTAGATTCTGATTTAAGAGTTGCAATAACACCTAAAGCATCAGATAGCACACTAATAGTTACTTGTAATTATCTTTTTGGTGGTAATAATGGAACTCAAATGGTTGCAATGAAACTATATGATATTACAAATAGTACAAATGTTAATACTTCTGCTTTAGGAAGTAAACAACAATGTAATTCTTCAGTAAGAGATATGAGCTATGATGTAAATGATGGGGTTCAAATGCAACTACAAGCACAAACAACTTCTGGTTCAACTGTTGCTAGAACTTATGGTATGTATGCAAAATTAGAAGCAGCAGCAACAAGATACTTTTTTGCTAACTTTAGCGATACAGGTGCATTAGGTTATGCAAAACCATCAATAACAGTTATGGAGGTAGCAGCATAATGAAAGCTATACATACACTATATCCTGAAACAGCAAAATCTAAAGTTAAAAGTGATACTGAAATGTATGCTTGGGATAAAGAGGGAAAAGAAATTGAATTAGATTTAGATGCTATTAATAACTGGGTAGACCCTGAAGAATACAAATATAAAAGACAACAAGAATACAAACCATTAGCTGAACAACTAGATATGCAATACCATGATGTACAAGATGGGACAGAGACATGGCTTGACCATATAAAAGAAGTCAAAGCTAAATACCCAAAGGGAGATAGGTAATGGCTTATAAACTAGATGATAAAACACTTTGTGTTGGACAAGCATTTTCAATTGGTGGTAACAACTATCCTAAAAATTGGTTGCAGCTATCAACACAAGAAGATAGAGATGCACTAGGTATTACATGGGAAGATGAACCTGTAAGAGCTGATGACAGATACTACTGGAATGGTGAACTAGATAACCCTAAAACAATGGAAGATGTAGATGCTGTAGATAAAGATGGCAATCAGGTATATGTTCAAACATATGATTCAAAAACAAAATCTATGGTAAATACAGATGAAAAATTAGTAACACATGGTTTAAAATATCAAATGACAAACCAAGTAAATCAAACAGCAGGTTCTATACTTGCACAAACTGATTGGTATGTAACTAGAAAAACAGAAAGAGATGTAGCCATTCCTAAAGATGTTGTTGCCAAAAGAGCTCATGTAGTTGCTGAATCTAATAGACTAGAAACAGCTATTGCAGGTGCTAAAAATGTAGAAGAATTAATTACAGTAATGAATGAACAGAACTGGGAGAATAAATAATGGCATTATCAATTAACGGAAACGGAACATTAAGTGGGGAAAATGTAACTAACTCACTTAATCTACAAGTCAATGGTCAAGGATTTTCTCCTACGCTAACACTTACTGATGCAGCTACTATTAATTGGGACACAGATTCTGGACAGGTAGCAAAAGTTACATTAGCAGGAAACAGAACTGTTGCTGCACCAACTAATTTAGAAGATGGTGCTTTTTATAGTATACAAGTTACACAAGATGGTACAGGGTCAAGAACTTTAGCATGGAACGCTATATTTAAATGGAACGCAGCAACTGCTCCTACCTTATCTACAGTAGCTAATGCAGTTGACTTCTTTAACTTCAGGTCTGATGGGACAAATCTCTACGAGCAAGGTCAAACTCTAGGAGTTTCATAATGCCATTATTAGTCGGAGCAGCATCTAACAGTGCTACTGGTTATACCCTAGACAACAGCTTACGCTTTCGTGCATCTGCTAATGCTTATTTAAGTAGAACTCCATCTAGTGATGGTAACAAAAAAACATGGACATTTAGTTGCTGGACAAAACGAGGAGCATTAACAGGTTCACAAGTTATTTTTGGTGCAGCTAATAGTGCTAATAGTCAATTTGTAGATGTAACTATAAATGGTAACAATGTATTTGAGTTAGATATATTAGATAGCAATAGTACAAGAACTATTAGAACATCTACTGCTGTTTTGCGTGACCCATCTGCTTGGTATCATATTGCTTTAGTTATTGATACAACACAAGCTACTGATACAAACAGAATAAAACTATATGTTAATAATGAACTACTAACTACATCAGCAGGTACAGGAACATTCCCAAATCAAAATGCAGATACACAAATAAATGCTACAACAGGAATTCATGCTATTGCTAGGAGACAAGGTTCTGCTGACAGATATTATGATGCTTACTTAACAGAAATACATCATATAGATGGTCAAGCATTAGCACCAACAGATTTTGGTGAATATAATGAAGATACTGGTGTATGGCAACCTAAAAGATATAGAGGTTCTTATGGTACAAATGGATTTTATCTAAAAGGTAGAGGTACAGATAACTCTGGCAATGGTAATAACTTTACTGAAAATAACCTTAATACAACTAATAGTGCATTAACTACTTACGACATCATGTCAGATGTACCTACGCTAACAGATGAAGATACAAGTAACTTTGCTACATTAAATCCTTTAGTACCTTCTGGCTCTGTAACTATTGACAAAGCTAATTTAAAAGCTACAAGTGGAACTAATGCTCAAAGAAGTAATGTTAGTACAATATCAGTTTCTTCTGGTAAATATTATTGGGAAACTACATGGAATACAGTTGGTGCAAATGATGCTGCAATGACAGGAATAATAGGTGTAGATAATTTAAACCCTAATAGTAATTTTGGTGGTACTAATTCTTATGTTTATGTACAAGATGGTGGAAAACAAGGAGCTGGTTCTTATACAGGAAGCTATGGAGATAGGTATGTAGCAGGTGATGTTATAGGAACTGCTTTAGATTTAGATGCTAATACTATTACTTTCTACAGAAACGGAACTACACAAGGAACAGCATTTACAAGTTTACCTAGTGTTGAATATTATTTAGGATGTTCTTTTTATAATAGTGGAGATAATTTTGACATTAACTTTGGTCAAAGACCATTTGCCTACACACCACCTACAGGTTATAAAAAACTAAATACATTTAACTTACCTGACTCTACTATTGTAGATGGTAGTAAGCATTTTGATACGACATTATATACAGGTAATGGTAGTACACAAAGTATTACAGGTTTAGAATTTCAACCTGATTTTTTATGGTTAAAAGCAAGAACTGGAGGTAGCTATAGTCATCATTTAGTAGATGCAGTTAGAGGTAATAATAAGTTTATGATGTGTAACAGAACAGATGCAGAAAAAACATCTACTGACCAAGTTACAGCGTTTACTTCTGATGGATTTACTCTTGGTGCAGATTCAGCAGGACCTAATGATAGAGAAGTAAATGAAAACACTAGACCAATGGTTGGTTGGTCTTGGAAAGCAAATGGTACTGGAGTATCTAATACATTAGGTGCTATAACATCTACAGTATCTGCTAATACAACAGCAGGGTTTAGTATTGTAACTTGGACTAAAAATGGTGGTTCTGGTGCTAGAACTATAGGTCATGGATTAGGAGGAGTACCTGAACTTGTATTTTTTAAAGAAGTAGATGACCCAAGTAATTGGTCAACCTATGTAGGTGTAACAGGCAATCCAGCACAAGATTATTGGTATTTAAATTTGTCTGTTGCACTTCCCTCTCCTGATTCAAACCAATGGTCTAATACAGCACCAACATCAACATTGTTTACATATAATCAAACTTATTCTTTTGGTAGTAACTCTAGTGCTAAAATGATAGGATATTTCTTTAGAAGTATAGAGGGATATAGTAAAATTGGTACATACACAGGTAATGGCTCTACTGATGGAACATTTATATACACAGGATTTAGACCTGCATTTGTTATGATAAAAAGAATTGATTCTGCGGCAAATTGGTATATATATGATGCTACTCGTGGAACAACTAATGCTGTAATTCCATTTTTAAATCCAAACAATAGTGATGCAGAACAATTTTTTGGTGCTTATGATTTTCTTTCTAATGGATTTAAAAATAGACAAACTAATGTATTTTTTAATGATAATAACGGAAAATACTTTTACATGGCATTTGCCGAAAACCCTTTTAAAAACTCATTGGCTAGATAGGATAAATAATGTTTGGAATAAGTTCATTTTCAGAGTCTCCATATAGTTCTTTAGCAGGTAAAACATTAATTGGTGCTGCATCTATAGGTGCAACTGCTACTTTAACAGCAGATGGATTAAGAATTAGATTTGGTGATGCAAGTATTAGTGGTGTAGCAACTGTTACTTCATTAGCAGGTCTTATTGAAAATGCAACAGGTTCTATTACAGGTACTGCTACTGTTACTGCTAATGCTGTTTATGTAGCATTTGGTGAGGGTGATATTACTGGTCGTGCAACATTAACTGTTGCTCTATCAGGTTCTATTATTGATGCTGATGCAAGTATCAGTGGAGTAGCAACGCTAACTGCTGAAGGATTAAATATTGCATTAGGTGTAGCAAGTATTTCTGGAGTAGCTACAGTTCAAGCAATCGGTGGGTTTACTGCTGTAGGAACTGCAAGTGTAGAGGGAGTAGCAACATTAACAGCAGGAACTTCTATAACAAGACACGCTAATGCTTCTATTAGTGGTGCAGGAACAGTAGTAGCGTTAGGAACAATACTAGGTGAAGAATGGACAGATGTTCCAGTAGGAACTAATACATGGTTAAGACGAGGATAACAAATGGCAAAAACTAAAGTATCACAATGGGACAGTGTTGCAGCTAACAATACTGACATAAACTCAATAAACATAAATGAGGGCTGCCCACCCAGTACCATTAATAATGCAATTCGTGAAACAATGGCACAAATTAAAAATTGGCAAGATGGTTCTAGTGGTGATGGTTGGACTAGCTCTGGCACAATTACATCTTCAGGCACATTAGCTGTTACAGGCAATCTTACATTTGATGGTGCATCTGGAACTTCTGGTCAATATTTAAAATCATTAGGTTCTGGTAATACTCCTGAATGGTCAGATTTAGGTCTTGGCACTATGTCTACACAAAATTCTAATGCAGTTAATATAACAGGTGGCACAATAACTGGTTTATCTTCATTGACAACATCAGGTGGAACTATATCTGCAACTGCTATAACAGGAACTACTGTAACTGGCAGCACAACATTAGGTATTGGTGCTGATTGGACTGTTGTTCAATCTGGAAGCACTCTTATATTTAAGTATGGTGGCACAAGTAAAATGAAAGTAGATTCAAGTGGTAATTTAACTGTTGTTGGAAATGTAACTGCTTTTGGTACTATTTAATGAAAACATCAGTAGAGTATAGAAAAGATTTTCAAGATAATTTTGATAATTTGCCTTACTTAAAAAGTTTAATAAAAGATGTTGTTGTTTTTTATCATAACCAAACTAACTCAATAACTTACACCTTATTAGATAGTATAGATAATAGAATTTTGGAGATTGAAAATGGCAGGTAGATTACCCTCAAGTGGAGCAATTTCTCTTACTGACATAAATTCAAATGTAGGAATGTCAACAACAAGAACAACTACTATGAATGAAAATCATGTTAGAGCATTTTGTGGCAATAGAACTGATAGTAGCCAAACTTCATTAGGAGATGCTAGGGGTAGAGGAGTTACTTTTACAGGCACTTTATCTCGTTCAGGTTATTCTTCAAGCGTTACTGTTCCAACTGTAGCTTTAAGTACATACTTTGATACAGCACAACTTACTACAGGATTCCCTCTTTACACTACAATGAATGTTGATGTGCCACCTACATGGTGGGCATCTATTAACAACCCTAGAAACATGACCTCTACATTGGGAACTGCTAGTTCAAGGACAGGTGGTGGTACAGGTGGCTCTAAAAACTTTTACTCTGTTCAAAATTATGTTCCTAGCAGTCAATCTATTACAGGTAGTGGTTACTATAGTGGAAGTGGCACAAGTAATCCTAATGGGCAAGTAACATTACAATACATTAGTTTAATTGCAACAGGTACAGGAAGTGGCTCTTAAATAGGGATTAATAAATGACAACAAAAAGATTACAATTTACAGACTGGTTACCAGACCAACCTGCAAACGCAGGTAGTTTAAATGATGCAAAAAATGTATATCCTTTGGGTATTGGTTATGGTGCTTTTCCTAGTGCAGAAGATTTTTCTAACGCTGCCAGTGAAAATATTAACAATATATTTGTAGCTAAATTTGGAGCTAATGTAGAAGTATTTGCAGGTGGTGCTACAAAGTTATTTAAACTAAATATTGCAACACTTGCATTAGCAGATGTATCTAAATCAGGTGGGTATGGTGGAAATGGCACTTGGAGATTTGAGCAATTTGGCAATGTAGTTTTAGCTTGTAACGACAATTCTAAAATACAAGCATGGACAATAGGTGTTTCTTCTGCATTTGCAGATGTAGCAGCAGCAGCTCCTGTAGCTAAAGACATTGCTGTAGTTCGTGATTTTGTTTTTTCAGGAAATATTGCAGCAGGTTCTAACCCTGATAAAGTGCAATGGTCAGATATTAATGATGAAACAGATTGGACTTCTGGAGCTACAAGCCAAAGTGATTATCAAATAATTCCTGATGGTGGTAATGTTCAAGCAATAACAGGTGGTGAGTTTGGTGTTGTATTATTAGAAAAATCTATAGTTAGAGCTTCTTATGTTGGCTCACCATTATTCTTTCAATTTGATACTATTTCTAGTGGACTAGGTTGTTTAGAGGGTAACTCTGTTGCTAGGTACGGAAACATAACTTTCTTTTTGTCAGATGATGGTTGGTATTCTACAGATGGGCAAACAGTAACAAACATAGGATTAGAAAAAGTAGATAGATTTTTCTTTGATAATGCTGACTTAACAAAAATAGATACAATTAGTGCAGCAGTTGACCCAGTTAAAAATCTTGTAGTATGGAATTATGCAGATGTAGATGGAAACAGAAAAATACTTATTTATAATTGGCAGTTAGGAAAATGGTCAAGAGCTGAAACCACATCAGATGTTGTAGGCACTATTGCTACTTTAGGAGAGACATTAGAAACTTTAGTAAGTAGTTTAGGTTATACAGATATAGATGAGATGAAAGCATCATTAGATTCACGATTGTTTATAGGTGGTAAATTTTTATTTGCAGGTGCTAAAGGCACTAAAATAGTAACCTTTACAGGAACATCTATAACACCTCAACTTATTACAACAGATGTTGAGATTGGCTATAACTCTGTAGCTACATTAGCAAGACCACAGATAGATAATGGCACAGCACAAGTAGCTGTAGCTAGTCGCAGAGAGTTAGATGATACTATTGGATTTAGTGCGTTTGTTCCTGCTACATCAGAGGGTAGATGTAATTTAAGAAGTGCAGGTAGGTATCATAGATTCAATGTGCAACCTACAGGTAACTGGACAACTGCTATGGCAGTAGATGTAGATGTAAAACCACAAGGCAATAGATAATGCCTAGAATGTATCGTACACTTCCCTATCAAGGTGGTGACCCTAGAGCTGTAGCAGAAGTAGTTAATAATGCTATGAATGGCAAGACTAATAATAGTGGTACTTTTACTTTAGCAACATCATCTACAGAAACTACAGTTAGTAATGAAAGAGCAGGTTTTGATTCAGTCATTGTATTATCACCAAGAACTGCAAATGCAGCAGCAGAATCAGACCATACATATATTAAGACAAAAGCTAAAAGTAGTTTTGTTATAGGGCATAGAAATACATCTCATACTGATGTAACATATGATTATATCATTGTTGGATAAATTCTATGAAACTCTATGTAGTGCCTACGAATCAAGTGCAAAGATTTTGGTATCTTGCAGAACCTTTGTTACAAAAAGCTTTAGACAAAGGTAACAACGAATTTACAGCAGACCAATTAAAGCTGTTAGTTACACAAGGTCAGCAACAATTACTATTAGTAATGAAAGAAGATAAGTGTTATGTAGCACTCACTGTTCAATGGATTAACTATCCTAACGACAGAGTGGCTTATATAACTTATATAGGTGGTAAAAACACAAAAGCAGGGTTTGAGCAGTTTAAACAGTGGGTCAAACATAATGGTGGAACTGCAATACAGGGGTCTACTAAATTTGAGAGTATAGCTAGATTATGGAACAGGCTATATGGTTACAAAAAAAAATATCAATTAATGGAGTTGAAACTAGAATGATTAAGTTAAAAATATGGTTATATAACTGGTTAGCAAAAGATTTAGGCAAACTAGGTAGAGAGGGAGATACTGAATTAGCTCATGTTAATACATGGGAAGCTAATCTTTTAAAAGCACATGGTGGTTCAGGTACTATTAACCCTGTTACTGGATTGCGTGAATACAAAGGTGGTGGTGGTGGTCAAACACAAACTACTAATCAAAATATTGACCCTGCAATCTTGCCATACATAACTTATGGTTTAGATGAAGCACAAAATCTTTATAAAGATGCTTCCCCAGAATATTACCCAGATGCAACTTATGTTCCAGCATCAGCAACTACAACAGAAGCATTAGGTTTAGCAGGTGATAGAGCAAGAACTGGTAGTCCATTAGTACCAGCAGCTCAAGCACAACAGTTAAGCACAATTAGTGGTGACAGACTATCAGCAGGTAATCCATATTTTTCTGCAATGATGGCAAGTGCAGCTAAACCTGCTGTCAATGAATTTAACAAAGCTATTAGAGACATTGGTAGCAGAACAGCAGCTTCTGGTAGATATGGTTCAGGTGCTATGGGCGAAATGGAATCACAAGCAACTGAAAACCTAGCAAACTCTTTAACTAACAGAGCAGCAGAATTAGCTTACAGTAACTTTGGTGCAGAAAGAGCTAGACAAGATGCAGCTATTGCATCAGCTCCACAAATGGCTATGGCAGATTATTCAGACATAAATCAACTAGCTAAAATTGGTCAAACACAAGAACAGTATGCTAAAGATGCTTTAAATGCAGATATTAGTAGGTTTGAGTTTGAACAAAACAAACCATACAGTAAATTAGAAAGTTATCTATCAGCAGCTTATGGTGCACCAGCACCTATACAGCAAACTACAACTTCATCAGGTGGAGGAGGTAAGTAATGGGTGCTCCAGTATTAGCAGGAATGGGAATAGGTGCAGCATTAGCTTTAGCTCAAGGTAGAGACCCTCTAAAAGCAGCCGCTATTGGTGGTGTTAGTGGTGGTATGTTTGGTGGTGCAGATGGAATTGGCTCTGGATTTGGTTTTGATGGAATGGGATTTGATTTAGGCTCTGGTGCATTAGCAAATACAGGTACTAACTCTCTAAATGCAGGTGCAGGGCTTATGGGTGGTACAGGCACTGCTGTAGGCACAGGTGGTTTAATTGGAACAGATGCTGTAGTTTCAAATAATTTACAAAATGTAACTGGTGGTGTAACAGGTCAAGGCTTTAGCCCTTATGCTACCCCAGATACTTTAGGTCAATCTATAACACAAGTAGATATGCCAGTGTTTAGTGGAATGGATAGCAGTATTCCTAATCCTAGTTTGGGTTTAGATACAAATAATGCTATTAAAGACCCCTTAACTGGTCAAGCTGTTGCCCCTCAATACAATTCAATACCGCAAGTTGAAGAAGCTCCTTTATATACAGGAGCAGTAAATCCTAATTTTGCAGACATTCAAAAATCTTCTCCAACAGAAATAGCTGAAGCTCAAGGTGGGTTTGAAGGTCAACAACCTTTATATGAAAAAGCATTTGATAGTGTAATGGGTTTTGCTCAAGAAAATCCAATAGCATTAGCTGCATTAGGTATGACAGCATTAGGTGGTAGTAGCAGTGCTAGTCCACAACAAGTCACTCAATCAGTAGGTAGAGTTGCACAACAAGCATATAATCCAAGTAAAAATAGAATACTGAACATAAGGAGAGCGTAACATGGCAGATTCATTGCTAGATTTTGATTACAATACAATGATAGACAAGGCATTGGGAACGACTAATCAGCCCTTTAAAGGTCTTATTAATGACCCTAACTATCAAAGTTCTTTAAATGTAAATACATTGTTAGGATTAGGTCAAGGATATTTTGACTCTCTTTACAAAGATAAAACAACTGGTCAAAAGGTGATTTCATCACTTACTGGTGCTAAAGCAGGAAGAACAAAAGGTATTAATGATGCTGTTACAAACCTGTTTAACCAACAAAAATTTAACAAAAACTCTTTAGATTTAAATAAGTTGCAACAAGATATTATGTTAAATCAATACAAACTTTCTGATGCTCCTATAAAATCAAAAAAACTAGCATACGAAACAGGAGCTGCTGGAACAACCTTTAGACTAGGAACGCTTCGTGAGAAAGCAATTGAAAGTAAATTTAGAGAATTAGAAGAAAGGGGAGATTTAGATTTATTACAACAATATGCAGTTGACCCAAAAGCATTTGATGCAGACCAAAGAAAATCTGACCCAAGATTTAGAGAGCTTACTAAACTTTCTGTTGCTGAAGAAAATGTAGCAAAAGCATTAGGTATGGATATTAAAGACCCTACTAAAAATAGTGAGTTTCAAAATAATGCTTTTTTAGATTTAATTAATACTCCTAGTGATGAGGTGGTTGCAACTCATAATGCTTCTGAACAAAGCAAACGACTTGAAGATGCTAATTACATACCTAAAGAACAAAAAACTCTATCACAAAAATTAGGTATGTATACAAAACAACAAAAAGATGGAAGTAACAAAACTTTATCAGAACAAGGAAAACAAACAGGTTTAAACAACTCTCCTTATAGAAGCCGTACATTTCCCCCAGAAGAAGGCTATCCTGCTGTTAAAGTAAATGGCAAAGAAATTGGTGGGTATGTAGATTATTATGGAGACAAATACACCCCAGAGCAATGGGACAAACTAGGAAAACAACAACAAAAAGCATTAGACCCAAGATTAAATGCAGATAATGTAATGTTAAAAATGAAAGATTTTGAAAAAAATGGTAATGATAGTGGGAAAGCTGCTGCTTATATGATGGACACAGTTGCAAGAAGTAATAAAGTTATTAGAAGATTAATGGCTAACCCAGAAGCTGTAAAGGATATGCAAAGTGGTATGGGAAGGTTAATGATTAACGTAAAAGCAGGTAAATATGGTTTTCAAACAGATGGTCAAGATGCAGCTAATCTTTTGTCCTTAATTCAAAATAAAGAATTTATTAAACAAATTCAAGAAATGAGAAATAACAACAGCACTGGTGGTGCTGTAGGTAATGTCTCTGACAGAGAAGTTCAGATGTTTATTAATGCCGCTGCTGCATTACAAAACACTAGCTCACCTCAAGCCTTATATAAAGAAATGCTCTTGCTACATAGAATGGGTGAAGATATGGTAACAAAACAATCAGAAAAGTATTTGATGAATTTTGGTGAAGAATATTACAACAATTATGATTTAGGCGGTTCTCTACAAGATGCTAATGTAGGACATATTTTTCCAGCTACCTTTAAAGAGGCATTGCAAAAACAAAGAAGTGAAATAATGAATATGGATATAGGTTTAGGAAACAATCTACCTGCTCAATCATCATTCACAGCTACAGAAATTTTTGAATAGGAATATTATGGCAAAATATAAAGTTACTTTAGATGGTAGAACTTTTGAGCTTATAGGTGACCACATGCCTACAGAAGAAGAAGCAAGACAAGCTACAGGATTATCTAAACAAAAAGATGAAATTACTGCTGACTCAACAGCAGGAGAGGTAGCTAGTGCTGCTTTTGGAAACATTGGTAGTGACCTTTATAATCTTGGTGCAGGAGCAGTTCAAGCCGTTACTTCCCCTGTAAAAACTATGGAAGGCATAATAGATTTAGGTTCAGCAGGTATGTCTAAATTAGTAGATGAATTAGGTTTATCTAAATACGCTGACCCTCAAAAAATGGAAAAGTATCGTAAGTATAGGGGTATTATTGCAGACGAATTTAGTGAGCTTACTACAGAAGGTGGTATAAAGAAAAGGTTAGCTGAAAAACCTATTACTAGTTTACTAGATTTAAGTGTTTTAGGTCGTGGTATAACTGCCCCATTAAAAGCACAACAGTATTCTTCTAAACTTCAAAAACTAGGAGAGGTAGGAAATAAAGTTAGTAGTGCTATAGACCCAACACAAATTATTACTAAACCAACAGGTATGCTTTTTGATAAGATAAAATCTAAAGCAGATGTAAAACAATCTCAAATGGCTGATGTAGATGCTACATTATCAAAATTTACTGAAGAAGGATTTGTTGTTCCTCCTAGCTCTACTAAACAAGCAGGAAGAATTAGAAAGACAGCAGAATCATTATTAGGCAACACAAAAGCCAACGCTATAAAAATTAATCAAAAAATATTTGACAAAAACGCTAGAAAGTTTGTAGGTGGAAAAGATAAAAATGGTAATCCTATTATGGATATACCAGAAACAACTCCATTAACAAAAATGGTAGATTTCGTTGCAAACAAATACAAAAGTACATATGATACTATTAAATCTTATAAACCTGTTGTTTTGCAAAAAAGTAAAACTACAAAAGGTAAACCAGAAGAAATAGATACGGGGCTTCTTGATGGAAGTGGTAACCCAATTATGAAAACAGTAACCCCACCACCATCTAAAACTAAAACTGTTTATTCTAGAAGTGGAGCAGAAATACTAAAAGATATAAAAAAAATAAAATTAGATTATGCAGATGCTTGGAGAACTGCTAGAAAAAAAGCTGTTAGAGATGGACAGGATATTAATTACAAAAAAATAGAAAAAGAAAAAGCACGATTAGACAAAGCAGAAGCAGAGCTTGATTTTGTGGCTAAAAAATATGGTGACAAAGAAATAATTGGTAACTTACAAGAAGCTAAACAAGGTTTTGCTAGAGCATTTAATGTAGAAAGTTCTGTTAAAAAAGGCAATTTAGATGCTGTAGACTTTTACAAAAAAAACACAAGAAACAAAGCCCCAGTAAAAGATGAAGGTAAAATAATTATGGACTTTGTTGAAGAATATGGAGATGTAGTTAAACCTGCTGGTAAATCATCCAAATATGATTTGCTTAAAGATGGGCTTCTTCAAACTGCAAAATATGGTAGTGTTGGGTTTGCTTCAGGCGGATATGGTATTCCTTTATTATTAGGAGCAGAAAAAGCTATTCCTAATTTATTATTAAGTAAAAATTCACAAAGAAAATTAAGCTCTGGAAATTATATGCCTACAGGTAGTGGTATGTTAAATGCTTTAGCAAGTAGAAAAGGTGTGGGAGCAAGTGCATTTATTCCTAGCTTATTAGATTCAACTAAAGCACAATACTCTCCACTGTTAGATGATGATAATAAATATACTACAATAGATATTATTGGGGGTGGAAGATAATGCCTGATATTAACCTACAAGAATTTGGAAGAATGAAAGAGCAGATAGAGCAATTACAGAAAAGCCAAGATGAACTTTCAAGAGATATGAAAGCAATGTTAGCACTAGCTAATCAAGGTAAAGGCGGTTTTTGGGCAGGTATGGCAATCGCTGCATTTATATCATCATTAGTAACTATACTGTTTAAACAATGGATAAATTAAAAAAATTATTAACAAAACCAATAGCTGTTACATTTGCAATAATAGCAATACTACCTATTACACCTATTGCACTTTGTTTATTATATGGATGGATTGAATCATGATACAAGCATTACTACCTTTAATTGGAAATGTTATTGATAAAGTTGTTCCTGATAAAAACGCTAACGCTAAAGCAAAGAGAGAAATAGAAAAGTCTCTTACTGACAACGCTAACAAAATATTACTAGCACAAACAGAAATTAATAAAGTAGAAGCATCACATCAAAATTTATTTGTTGCTGGATGGCGACCTGCAATCGGATGGTCTTGTGCATTAGGTGTATTTTGGTTGTTTATTGGTCATCCTTTAGCTACATGGATAGACCATTTAGATGGAACAGCACAAACATTACCTACTATAGATTCAGAAATACTACTTGAGCTTGTATTTGCTATGCTTGGAATTGCTGGATTAAGGACACTAGAAAAAATAAAAGGTCTAACTAAATGATAAAGGCATCACCTCATTTTAGTATAGAAGAATTAACCTTTAGCGAAACAGCAACAAGAAAAGATATAGATAACACACCATCTGATGAAGTGTTAGACAATCTATTAATAACAGCATGGAGCATGGAAAATGTTAGAGAACTACTTAATAATAATCCTATACTTATTAGCAGTGGCTATCGTTGTTTGGAGCTTAATACATTACTCGGCTCTAAACCAACTTCGGCTCACATTAAAGGATTGGCTGTTGACTTTACTTGCCCGAAGTTCGGTGACCCTGATGACATTGTGGATGCTATTTTTAGGTCTGATATTCTGTATGACCAGATTATTTTGGAGTTTGATAAATGGGTTCATATCGCTTTTCCAGAAAATGGAAAGAGTGCTAGGAAAAAAGCGTTAATCATTAACAAAAAAGGGACAATGATATACTCTCAATGATGGATATATTACTTATAGCCAAGCACATGATGGACAAAACGATAGATGATATTGATATTGTTTATGGTGAAAACACAATGACTATATTTTTAGATGATGGCTCTAGTGTTGAAATGATTGTTGATTCTATACATTTAAACGCAACTGAATATGACTCGTAAAACAAAAAACCTATTAAATACATTGGCATCTTTAGCAACAGTTATTTTGGTATTGCTGTTAATATACTTCATATTCTTACTACTTATTGTTTAAACGCTTTGTTTTGGCTTCGCCAGAGGCTCGTGGTGAGCTTTAAATAGATTGGTTAAGGGGTAGCCCTACCTACTTTTCAAGCTCAAAGTGATTAATAGTTTTAATGTCCTTAAATAATACTTTGGTTACTTTGTCTTTTCTTTTGTATCTTGTATGAACAAGATAAACTCCCTTACCTTTTTTATAATTGTTTTCTTTTAATTTTGACAAAGTTAAATTTAACAATTCAACTCTATTTACAACCATCCAAGTATCTTCTCTTTCAAAAACAATGTAATCAGAGTTACCTCTTATCCAACCATTTTGTCCATTTACATTCTTACCTTCTACCCAAACTGATTCCATAATACCAACACTTGGGTCAGAGCTGTGGTCTAACCTTTTAGTAGTTTTAACATCAAACTTACTAACACTTCCTATTTCTTTTAAAACTCCCATTACATCCCAATGCTCATAAATATCTTGATTTTTGTTTGAATAAACAATATTTGTTATATGTTTTTCTGCAAATCTTTTTTCAGCAGATTTACCATAATCAAAACAATATTTAATTTTGTCTTTAAGCATATATTTTTCTACCAGCGATAGTTAAAAGATTGTCTATAGCTAACTCTAAATCTCTTTCGTAATACATAGGCTTGTTGCCACCTAAAAATCTATAGTTAATAGCTTGTTTTTGCTTTATAGGTAAGTCGTCTATAATAGAGTCCACAATCTTAACATTGTCCATATCAGATTTAGATACCATATCCTCAAACACTTCTGCTGTAGACTCTCCTCCTGTTGAAAAATAAGATGTTTTGTTAGGGTAACCTAACCTATGGCTATCTTGTTTCATCCACCTTGCCCAATCTTCTAATATGTTCATGAGCCGAGCTATCCTCATTTCTTGCTTAAACCACCCAGTATTGTTCCCCAGTTACTTGCTTTTCTTGTTTGCTGTGGGGTCATAGCTTTTGGCATTACAAATCCATAATCCTTACTTAACCTATCTAATGCTCCTGCATGAACTCCTGCATAATCTGCTATTCTTTTTCTACTAGCATCAGGATTCTTTGCTATAAAATCTTTTGCTCTTTTACCAAACTCATCATACTTTTCTTTTGTGTATTTCATTATGATATATCCACCTCTCTACATACCCATTTGTTATTCTTCTTATGCCACCCTTGAACAAGTAGCACCCAATTAGCATTTCTTAAATGATGGATAGCATCACTATCCTCCATTTTCTTTACCCTTGCACTAATGTTACTGTAGCTAGTGACTTGGATTCCTACTGTGTTGCCCTTACTGTCTATTGCTAGTAAGTCTATAATGCCAAACAAATCTTGTCTTATCTTGGCAAAAGCGTTCCATCTTTCTACAATAGCAACTAAAGGATAGTCTCCACTATCTCGTAGCTTCTTCAGAGTCCTTTGTGTCGGGCTTATCGCCATCCTCATCCTCCTCTCTAACTACATTGCCTTTAAATATTCTATTCCACGCTTCTTCTAATTCTTCTTCACTTATATCTTGCTTTCTTCTACCACTACCCTTACCCATCACAATCCCTCCTTACTTTACATACTTTATGTTTATCATAATATCTTACGCTGTTGTTTTTCATGTCTATGTTTTTAATTTGCGTTCCTTCTGGCAAATAAATATATTCTTTTTGCAAACACTTGTATTCCATTTCAACTTTGTTTGGGTCTGGATAATGTAAGTCTACATATAAGACAGCTTCTTGACAGCTATTAAACGACCCTACATATTGCCAATCTGTTAAAGGTTCTGGTGCTAAATTAATTACCATTACAAATGCAAACTCAATCATGATTTACTCCTTAAAGTTTCCTTTAGTTATAATCCTTCCTGTTAGTTCGTGTGCAATATTAAAATCTTTCTTATTATAATTCATTATAAATTTGTAACCATCATATATAAATTGATGTTCTTTCCATGCTTCTTTATTCTTTTTCAGTGCTTCCTTACCCTTTGCCATCTTTCTCACTCCAATATACATTTAGTATTGTTTCACACTTTGGGCAACTATACTGACTCCACATTAAGTATTGACTATCATCTTCGTCATCATTATCCCAATCATTTCCCCATATCATTTCTACATCTTTACATTTAGGACAACTGATATTCATTTCTTCTCCTTACAAAAACCTTTAGAATTAAACTCTCCTATTTCTGCGTTTAAACAACACCACCATTTCCCATCAGAATATATTTTTGCTTTCTTTTTACATGAATGGCAAACAGGATTACTTGGTATTTTTATCGTTTTTGCAGATTCCATGATTTTCCTTTATGTCATACCAATTAAAATAGCAATACCATTTCTTATCACTATCCATAAACATAGCATCACGACCACATTTATGACAAACAAATTTCTCTCCGTAAACTTCTTTAGTCCTCGTCATGTAACTCGTCATCAATCCATTCATCTTGTTTAGCTTTAACTTCTAATAGCTTTAATTCTGTTTGATGAACTTTAATCATTTGTTCAAGATACCATATTGCTTTCTTACAGTCATCTATCTTATCAGTCAGCTTCTCTGATTTTAAACCTTCTCTACTAATATACTTTAGTGCATTGCCTTTAATGTAGCCATAAAATTCTTCCTTGCTCATCTTGGCTTCCATATACTCTATTGTTTCTATCCCACCTTTTTTGTAATGGTCAGGATTTATTGTGTCACTCATTTTTACTCCTTATAATCATTAGTATAAACTCATACATTGTTCACTCTGTTTAAACTTACTTTGCAATTAAAATAAAGCCTTGATTAACCAACAAGGAACTTAATTATGTGGACAAAACCATCAGCTACTGAAATGAGATTTGGCTTTGAAGTTACAATGTATGTAATGAACAAGTAAAAAAAAGGGGGCGGTTAGCCCCCAATCCCCCCTAGTTAAAACGGCACATCTTCTGATACTTGGTCAAAACCTTCTTTAGCTTGTGGAGCAGTTGTATTACTACCCCCCTCATCTTTAAAAAACACTTTGGTGTTACCTAGTATAGCTCCTCTTGTTCCAGCTTCTCTTTCTTCTTGAGTCACTGATTGAGTTACCATACCATTGTTATCATATTGGTCTTTCTCATCTAAATTAACAAATGCGGTTAAGTTGAGATAAGTGCCTTTCTTACCATCAATAAGTTTAGACTTATCAATCTTTGTTACATCAATACTTGCTGAAATACCTACTGTTGCCATTAGTTATTCTCCTTAATAAATTTAACTGAATCCATAACCTCTACTACAAAATCATGAATATCTCTTTCTAGACGACCTATTAAATCATCATCTCTTTCTACTCTTTTGATAAAGAGTTTATAGTCACCAAAATCAGGATGATAGCAAACAAAATCACACCACTTCCTACCTGTGCAACTCATTTGCCATTGCATTTGATGAATATATCTTTTGGGAATTACTGCGTTTTGCAATATCTCCGTATGCGTTGTAGCTTGAGGACACTTGATTTCTATAAGCCCCTCATCTCCTACCATGCCATCAGGACTAGCCCCTGACATCATAACTTTTGGGTGGTCTATAAAACCTACTTCTTTAACATCTACATTTTTAAGAAGCCCTAGCTTTGCTATGTAAGCGTTTCTAGCTTCATCTTCATACTCAACCCCATGTCTCATAGCCTCATTCATAAATATCTTTACAGGCTTTCCTGTTAGTTGCTCGGTAATGAGTTGCGTTCTGTATTTTCGTTTATACATACTTTCGCCATTCTTAACCTTAACAATGACATTATCTACATTACTAGCGGTGACTTTACCTACCCTAGCTTGAAACCACTCATCACTCCGTTGTTCCATTATTTACTTTCCTTTATTTTATTAATGAAAGGAATACATAGTTCCATATCCGAATCAGACAATGTATTGAAATAGTTTCTTGCCTTGTCTATACCTTGCTCTTTGTATATGTTCTCTATGCGTTCTAGAACATCTCCTTCTGGCAAATCTTCTCCTTGATAGATATACAAACCAATGCCATGTAATGATATAGCTTTTGCTAAACATCTTTGCATAGCTGTGTTGAGTTGCATAGCATTAGGATTCTTAATAGCTTGGTTCTTAAAATCTATAACAGGTAATTGTGCAGTGACATTCTTACCAAACGCTTGGACTGTGCAGAACACCATCATACTGCCATCAGGTAATGTCATAGGGTCTGCATAACCCCATGTTGCTGATTCATCATGTTGCAATAATGTATCTACTGCCCATGCCCATGATAGATAAGTAAACTTACCTTTCTTTTCTGTGTATTTACTAACATCTATCTTTCTTAACTCTGCGTATTTACTCATGACTTACCCCCAAATATTTCATTTATGATTTGTTGTTTGTAGGCAAGTTGAGACATCTGTTCCATCTCTTGATAGTCTTTAGCCATTTCTTGTTGTAGTTGGTCTTGTGATTCTTCTTGCTGAACTGCAAGTGATAATTCTGTTGATTTACTCATTGTATTTCTCCTTTCTTGTTAAAAGTTAATATACTTTACTACTGTTAATTTTGTTTGTCAAACTGTTTATTTAATTTATCAAAACCTTTTGATTTATAAACCTTTCCATCTTTACTTGTTGCTCTATATTCTGCACTTTTAAAAGTGCGTTTAAACTTCTTAATAAACTCATTGGCAGTTAGCATGGTCTCTCCGAAAATCTCTGTTTAAACTTATTAAACCAAAAAGAAAATGTCCCCTCAAACGGATGATTTCTTTGCTTCTGAACCATTAAGTATGAAGTGCAAGGGTTATCTCCCTCCTCTAATTCTCCTAACATCTTTGCCTGTTCTATATCTTTTCTTCTATGCAAACAGATAATATTGTCTGTCAGATTTCTAATGTGGCTACTACCTAAAATGTGTGAAGCGTCAGGTATCACTGTTTCATCTGCTAGTTTTTTAGTATGAGCAACCAAAAACACATGAATGTTAAGGTCTCTTGCAAGGCAACTAATTTTGTTAATAAACTTTTTCTGACTTGCGTAATCATCTTCAGCAATACTATCTACTTTCATCAAACTGTCTATAACAAAAACATCACAGTCATGAACATTTTTTCCAAAGTGTAGACTTGCTACTAAATCATCTTCAGATGTTGTCCCTTGTGCATTAAATAACCACAACTTATTTTTGTATTTTTCACAAAACTCCTCAATATGTTGGTCATAAGCTTCTCTGATTCCTGTCTGTTGAATCATTTTTGCTATCTGAATTACAGGTCTCATCTCCATACTAGCTACTAAAACATTTGTATAGGTCATTAAGTTAAGTAATACTTGTGATAAAAAGGTAGTTTTTCCTGACCCTGAACTGCCTGTCAAGATTGTTACCTCTCCTCGCCTTACAAGAAAATTACTATCCTCGTCAGTTTTTTGAAAGCCTAAAGAAAACCCAGAGTTTTTTTCATTACGATAATAATTTTTTACATCATCTACTAAATTATCTGTCGTTTTTACTTTAAAATCTGTTTCTTCTTCATAGAAACCACCCTCTTGCAAAGTTTTTCTGTTGATAGTCAACTGCTCTACAATGCTACCGACATCAGTTTTCATAAAGCACCTCTGATTTGTGTTGGTGATTTAGGATTATCATTCCACCTTTCTTGATTAATAATAACTTCGGGGCTAGGATTAAAACCCTCTAACCACTCTCTCGTTTTTTTCATAGTAGCAGTCCAAGAAATAATTTTTTTTGAAATGTCATCAAGTTTTTTTGATTTCCATTTTTCTAAACAACCTTTCTTATTTACTTTTCTTTTGTCAGGTAACGACTCCCACCATTTTTCAAAATGTTCCGCAGTGCCTTTAACAACTTCTGATTTTAAAACTGTAAGCATTGATTCTTTTTTTAAGTCTTGCTCTGTTACTTCATAGAACCAATTTTTTGCGTTTAAACTAGCGTATATTTTTTCTAGTTTTTTCTCATCTTGTCTTAAACGAAAGGCACAAGATTTCATGTCAGGCAATACTCCATTGAATTGCGAAGCTAAATCCCACGCTTCTCTTAAAAACAGTTTTTCTGTCTCCGACAATTCCATGTAGGTATGGTCATTGAGAATATCTCCGCCATACATTTTATACCACGACATTTTATTTTTATGTTTGTAGTGTTGGAACTTGTCCCAATTTTTTATTTTAAACATTATTTTTCCTTTTTATGTTTAAACAGATTTAGTTAAATACTCCTGAATTTCATACTGTCTTAATTTTGGTATCTGTTGATTAATAAACCATTTTGAAACCGCTTGTCTACTGATTTGTAATTTGTCTGCAATGTCAGATTGATTCCTAAAATTTTCTAGCAGATATTCAAATGTAATTTTTTCCATTTATAACTCCTTGTTAATTAATTGAGATGTCATCTTATGATGAACAAAAAAGATTGTCAAGTAAAGTCTGAAATATAAACATCAGCAGACCCTATATATATTCTTTTCTAATCTTATCTTATCTGTTATAGAGGTTGTCTAGAACTTGTCTAGAGGTTGTCTAGAGCTTGTCTATAATTTATTAAAAAAAAGGTTGACATTTATTTACATAGTATGTCATTATGTATTTACATTAATAAAAGGAGAGCAAAATGAATTGTGATAAAGATTATGAATACGAAGTGATTGGTTACTTGTTAGCAAAAGTTGACCAAGAAACAGGTGAAGAAGTATTAAACAGACATGGTGATGTAAAGTTGTTTAAACACCTAGACGATAAGATTGATGTTCTAGGATTTTCAGAAGAATCAGTAGAGGAGATAGTGCAGTGAAAATATTAGAAACAACAAATAAAGACAGAATAATTACAGTAAGAGATTTTAAAAAATTACTTAACAAATTTAAAGATGAAACTGTAATTACTATGTGGAATGAATCAGAAGATTATCCTGACTATAAGGTTGGAAGAATATATTTTGCCAATCATATTTATGATGGATTATCAAAAGAAGAAATTAAAAACCAAGATTTATATTTAGATATTTTATAAGGAGAATAAAAATGAATATAATTAATTACAAAGAAAAAGGTTGCCCACAATGCAATACTGAATATCAATGTTTTGATTGTGAGTGTTTTGAAATGCAATGGTTAAAAGGTTATACCTTGCAAGATAATCTAACATGGGAAAAGGAGAGTTAAGATGAAAACATATACACTTTATGCAATAAGAGAGGTTGGTGAGGTAGCAGTTATCCAAGCCAATTCTGAAGAAGAAGCGATTGAAAAAGTAGAGAACGAAGATTGGGAAGTAGATACAGATTTAAATTGGGAGATAACTTCAGTAAAAGAGCAAGGTGAATCATGGGAGAGTAAAGATGAGTAATTATGACTACGATATAGATGTAAATATACCAACAACAGTAAGGTTGGATAATGGCAATGTTTTAGATTTAAAATTAAATAGCAGTATTTTAAGTGACTCAACATTAGATAAAGTTTTTCAAGACATTGATGATTTTTTAGAAAATGAATTTCAAGGAGGGATTAACTAATGCGAACGATTAACGGCTACAAAGTAATTCTTGAATACACATGGAGTGATGGCGAAACTGATAGAGATGATATATCACATATGGAAGATATATCACCTAGAATGATGGAAGCTTTGCTAGATGACATTGAATTTAATAACGGAGAGGGAGATGGCGAACATGATTAATTTTTTAATGGAAGATAAAGAGGTAGAAATTTTTATGAGATTTAAGGCATGGAAAATGAATCTGATTGATAAGTGGGAAGTTTATCCATTTTGTCATGAATACATAAAAAACAATTTAGTATCAAAATCATTTGTTGTTGACACTGCAAAAGAAATATGCGATATTAAATCTGAAGTCGTTGACATGAGATTAGACGACATATCTAAAATGTAAAAAGGAGTGTTTAAACATGGAAAGACGAGACGAAGATTGGATTAACCCTGATGAACCAAAGATGGGTTACAACGGAAAGTTTTTTGAATTAGATGGTGATGAAATAGAAATTGAAGTGGAGTTAGAAGATGATGACTCTTAATGATGAAATTTTAGAAAGTTTATATGATGAAGTTTATCAAGAAATTTTAGATGA
>Ga0228666_1000415_pt1 | contig 24813 bp, 51 predicted proteins | sample 80DmetaG_FD_182702 | JGI IMG/M metagenome (GOLD analysis project Ga0228666, IMG submission 182702) | Seawater microbial communities from Monterey Bay, California, United States - 80D | ecosystem: Environmental > Aquatic > Marine > Coastal | place: USA: California | collected 2016-10-11 | reverse complement strand
TGGCATATTTCGGGCTCTCAAAGCATCGAGGGAACATTCCGTCACCGGCTTCAACATCCCCGTCTAGATAAATTCGCTCTGGTGCTTCACCCATCTTGTTCTCCTTTCAGTTCTGCTAGGGTGGTCATCCTTCAAACTTCTTCTTAAGGCGTTCATATTCAGCCCTCTCCAAAGAGTTTGACTCTTCCCAGACGTCAATTTTCTTTACGGTGTCTGCCATGCTTTTACCTAAGTGATTGAACTCAAGAAGACCCCACCCTGAGTACTCGCCAGCAAAGTTTAGGACCTTGCTCCATCCTTGAGGGAGAGTGATAACCTTCCCGTTTCCGTTTTTAGCCTCAGTCCAATCACGGCATGTATCTGCACTAGTCATCTCTCTCTTTACTTCGAGGGAAATAAATGCCCCAAACCCACGCAGTTTTCTGAATTTACTTTCAGACAATTCCGTGTGTACCCATTTAGGTCTTCCATCACTCATCTGTCTTTCCCTTCAGTTGATGTGCTGTAAGAACGCGGCAAGCACGCCCGCTGCCGTTCCGGATAGAATGGACACGATAAAAATTTGAAAATTACTCATCTGTTTCTCCTTTCAGTTCTGCAAGAAATTTCCCAATTAGATAAGCACAATTGCGGCGCGTCTTGATCTTGCCGTTTTCTAGCTGAACCATTGCATCAACCAATAAGCCCTCCGCTTTCGCCAGCTTGGCCTGATACGCCTCTGCTGCCTGTCCGTCTGCGGCTATAAAATCCAGCGCCATCTTGCGTAGGTCGGCCTCTAATTCCTCGATAGTATCGTCCTTGGATGACCCAACGAACGGGTGTCGATAGGGGTGGTTGCTGCGAGGATGTCCGCATTTGGCGCATCGTGGGTCACTCATTCCGCCTCTCCTTTCAGTTCTGCGAGGGTGGCTTTGTAACGGCCTTTACTGCCCACATGGCTGCGCTTTCAATCTCGGTCTGCGCCAGTGCTTTAAGGCGCTTGATCTCGGCAAACTGCGGGTCAAGGGACGCCGGCTCAGGGGTTGGCACCATTTGAATCAAGTCAATCAGATCAGCGGCTTTGCGCTTGATCTGGCTCACCATGTCGTCGTTGCTGGGATTGAAATTGACCCCTACTCTATATTCGCCTTTAGTCATCAATCTCTCCTTTTAGTTCTGCGATAGATGCCTCTAATTTAAGGACACGGTCTCCAAGACCAGCCCACATAAAAGCCATCGCCATATTGACGAAACTTACAAGCACCAGAAAAGCTGTCAAACGACTAACCTCTTTTCGAAGGTCCATAAGAATCTCGAAGTCAGATTTCATCCTCATCAATCTCTCCTTTTAGTTCTGCGAGGCGCTGGCGGGAGCGACTTTCATACCAATTCTTTCCGCCTCTTTGCCGCTGCACTTCATCCATGCCCTCGCAGAAGCCTTCGTTAAATGCGACTTTAACCAACTCCTCCGCCTTCGCCAGCTTGGCCTCCACCTCATCGTGTATCTTCGTAATCTTCAGCAGCTCTTGATAGGTCTTTTGTTGTTGTGCCTCTAGCTCCTCTATGCGGTCGGCTATCGGTGAGCCAACGTATTCACCGCAGTTCGTGCATGTCAGATCCTCACTCATCTGTCTCTCCTTTCAGTATCGCGAGGGTGGCGCGAGCAATCATGTTGCCATCGCTGTTGCCGTAACGGTCGCCGTTGCCAAGCCGTGCCAGCTTCTCCAAAGTCTCCACCGCCTTCGCCAGCTTGGCCTCTAGTTCCGCCGCATATGCCTCGGCTTCCTTGGCGTCTTGCCGCGCCGCTTCCAGCAGTTCCGCCTGATCGCCAGCAGCAAACCCCGCCGCCAGCTTGGCGCGCATCTTGTCCGTCAGTTCCTTGCTCACTCTTGTTTCTCCCATAGTTCTCTAATCCTTGCCTTGAGCGCATCCACCGAGGCGGCTGGCTGCTTGTTGATGTAGTCTCGGCGCTGTTGAAGCGTCGGTAGGTTGATTGCGTACCGGGCGGCGCTGTCGATCAGTGCTACCCGGCAAGCCTTGGCATACGCGGCGCTAGACTTGGCGTCGGGCAGATATATCTCTCCCATCCCTACCGGGTCTCCTGTGCGCCACGGGTTCATCAGAACGGAATTTCGTCGTCCATGTCATTGCCGCCAAAGCCGCCGCCTTGGCTCTGGCCACCATCGCCTTGACCAGCATCACTGCCGCCGCCCATAAACGTCAGTTCGTTGACAGACAGTTTAAGCTGACCCCGGCCCTCGTAGACATCAACGCCGGGTCGGCCAGTGACGACAATCTTGGTGCCCTTTGTGATGTAGCGCTCAAGGCTTTCTGCGCGCTTGCCCCAGACTGAGCAGCTAACCCATACGCTGTCGCGCTTTGTGCCGTTCTTGTCCTTGCCCTGATCGACTGCCACTGAAAAACCCAATACAGGCTCACCTGATTGCGTGCGGCGCAGTACGGCGTCCTTGCCGACGTTGCCTGCTACCATGAGATTAAACATTGTTCGTTCCTTTCTGTATGCGGGCCTCTGCCCTGCGGATGTTTGATAGGACCGTGCTGTGGTCCCGTTTGAAGATTAGACCTACCTGCCCCAGCTTTAGGCCAGTGCTGTGAACTAAGCGCATTGCCTCTTGGCGTGCTGCGACGATGGAAGGTAAGCGGCTTCGGTCCATAATTTCCCGCACAGAAACGCCGTGCTTTCTCGCAACGTGGTCGATGATGTCGCGCGCTGCTTTGCGCTGACGTTCGCTTACCATTGAACCCTCTACAGCGGTGGGCCATTTCGTGGTGTATGCGTTCATTGCGACACCTCCTTGCGCTCTTTCGCCGACTTACGCTCTGCCGCTAGTTTGCGCAGCTTCTGACGGTGAATACATTGAGCCTCATGCTTATCAATCGCCTCCGCACGAAGCGTTTCTGCCGCGTCAACAGCCTCCTGCCGCGTCTTACCGCTGAACAAAATAGGGTAGGTCTTATAAGGGTGAAACCGCGCAATCCATTCGCAACCTTTGCCGTCGCTATCCACGCGCTGGAAGGTGTGAATGCTGGCTTTTCTAATCGGGTGGCTCATTGGCTTTCTCCTTTACGCTCTGGGCGCATTATTGGCCGCTCTGAGCAGGCTGGTAGGTGGCAGCCACCGTCGCTATAGAACACATGGCTGCCGATGACACCGACAACTTCCAACTCGTGCCGCCATACAGGCTTCACGGCAGTCGTATGGTAGTGCGTGGCCCCTATGCCCAGAATGTCGCCGTCTAGCGCCTCACGGGCCACCTCCTGCGCTGTGAGCCATGCTGCCGCGTCGGTAGGCGTGTCGCTCTTGCCGTCGCAGTAAAAGCTAAACTGGCAGGCCCAAGGGCGCGAGGCTGGCGTGCGATGCTCGGTCACAACACCGCAGACCGTCATGGGGAAGTCGCTATGTGCTGCGCGGGTCAGGACAACCTCGGCCACGGCCTTCTGTGCGTCGATCTCTTCACCGCGCGCCTCATGATACACTGCGAGGGCAAGGCATGTTGCTGCTGTCATAAGCATCAGGATTTTACCCCCAAGAAAGTCATACGCTCCAGCACGCCAATGGTATCCACGTCCTGCCAGAAGGTGGGGCTATCTGTAGCAGCAGCACGAGCAGCATAAGCAGCAGCATCAGCAGCATAAGCAGCAGCAGCAGCAGCATAAGCAGCAGCAGCATCACGAGCAGCAGCACGAGCAGCATAAGTAGCAGCAGCATCACGAGCAGCAGCACGAGCAGCAGCACGAGCAGCATAAGGAGCAGCATAAGCAGCAGCACGAGCAGCAACAGCAGCAGCAACAGCAGCATAATCAGCAGCAGCACGAGCAGCAACAGCAGCAGCAACAGTCCGTTTACGGCACATAGCCGCCCACTCAAGACCAAAGCCTAACTTGTCTGCCATCGGCTGTAGCTTCGGCAACACCGTGTCCCACAGCCAATCCATCAATACTGCAAGTCGTTCTTCCTCACGCTCACGGCCCGTGCCAGCAGCATGAGGCAACCACTCTTTATATCTGCGACTGTTGCGCATGTTATCAGGCATGGCATCTTGTAAGGCGATGATAACCTTCCCTAAAACTTCACTCATACAGGGCGGAATGTCGTCGGTAAGTTCGCCCGTCATTGCCAAGTTGATTGCGGCAATGGAGCAAGCGCTTTCTTCTGTGCCTAAGCCCGCTGGCAGGTCATGTGTGTCTAGGTATTCTTTCAGCTTATGCTGTGCTTCGGGTGTGTACTGCATCACACGTCCTCCAGAAAGCGTTTGGCGTCAGCCGCGAAAAGCACAAACGATGGGCGCGCTTGTCCTACGTTGGCGTAAACATCGGCCTTGGCAATCTTGCCGGCGTTGAACAACCGCATCGCGCTGTTGAGAGCCGTCTTGCCGTCGATCTCAAGGAATTCTGCAATCTCCGATGTCGTGACGTAAATGCCCTCTGAGATGACGTCGTAGACCTCTGCGTCACGCACCTCGATGCTTTGAACCTCCGGCTTTTCCTCCACATTGCCGCCCTCGATCTTAACGCAGAGCCAAGGCGTGCCGTGGGTAGACTTGTCGCTTGGGTTTGGCACAAGAACGCCAGAGATTTTGTCACCAGCCTTCAGTTCGTGCCCCGATAGGGTGTGCGAAGGGATAAACGCTTGCTCTGCCTCGTCTGTCACTGCGAAGGCGAAGCCGCGCTCGTGAACATTGCTGATTGTCATCGGTGTCATTGGTTGCTCCATTGCTCTTTGAGTTGCTTCTGCGCTTTCTTGATGTGACGCATTTCTTCGCGCGTCATACCGTGGTCGATGATGTGGTCGATATCATATGCCATCTCGCTAAGAGCCGTCACCGGCTTTCTCTCCCGATTGGCGCAGCGAACCGCCTTGTATATCGCTTCGTTGAGGGCCTTCATTGCTTGATCATAATTCATTGCTTTTCCTTCTTGTTAGCTTGGGGGCCGAAGCCCCCGTTAGTTATGCGCCGATAACACGCTGTAAGAGACCATTGCGTCCAAACAGATGAACAGGTAGCCCGTTACGCTTGGCATCTTTTACAGCGTCAGCTTTGCGGTAGTGATAATTGCCCTCGCCAACTTGATGGCCTTCGCTATCCAGTTGCAAAGCGCACCAGCCGTTGCTGGCGTCAGTGTAAAAGATGTGAATATGCGTGGCGTTCATTTGCTTGTCTCCTTGGTTGGTGGCGGGGGCCGAAGCCCCCGTTGGTTATGCTTTGCGAACTTTGAAGATGATGTTGCCACCTTTATTGAGGTTTTCCTGCTTGGCGATTGCCTTTGCGGTATCCTCAAAATCCCAAACTGAGTGGGTTTTTCCGGTGATCTGGTTGTAAACTTCGAAAGTCATTTTCTTGTCTCCTTGGTTGGTACACCCCCTTCCTATCGCAAGTTTGCGAACGTGTAAACATGCTTTGCGCACAAATCGCGATTATTTTGGAAACCGCCGGATGTTAAAACCAGCCTGCGCCATAATCTCCGCCGCCCTATCTGCGCTGACCCGCTCGCGTGCGTCGTCCTGTTCTTGCTTGGGAACCTGAGCGGCAATCTTCTTCCCGCGCGCCTCCTTCATCAATGCCAAGATGTGACCCGGGTTTGGTCGTTTGTTCGGGTTCTCGTTGCGCCACTTGCGAAGCGCCCAGACCACCTGCTCCTGTGTCCAGTCCTCCATAGCGTCGCACCAATCTGCCAAGATAGCAGCCTTCACCTGTTCTGGTGGTGTTGCCTGCCAATAGCTGTGCATGATGACCTCGACCTCAAAAGCAATCTTCGTTCGGTGTTCGATGCGCTCTTGCGGCGAAAGAGATTGCGTCAACCGTGGTGTCGGGGCTGCGACGTTTGTTGTTAGTTCCGTTCCCATTTTTCTGTCTCCAATACCAATCTGGCTTGATGGTTTGCCAGCCGTGTTCCTGCGCCATGTCAAGCGCCTCGGTGGCGTCTCCGTTGTCGTCGTTAATCTTGCGTAACGTCGCGGCAATCATAACTGCCGCGCGCTCTGTTAGTGGCTTCCTGATTTTCTTCCGCCACGCAATGAAGCTGTCTACGGCTTCGTGAGATGCGTGGTGGCTCAAGATGTCTGATGGGGTTTCAATCATCAACATAACTCACGCGATACGCCAGCAACGATAAACACCATCAACGTTGCGCGTCGCATATTTGCGCCCAAGTCGCTTGCTGTAATAGGTGCAGGATGCAGAAATGCTTGCACGGTTTTCGGATGCGAACTCGAAAGAATCGCCAACGTTCATATCAGGAAACGGCCACTTTGCAGTCTTGCGCTTCTGTACGCTTGGGAAAGGCACGTTACTATCAATCTTTACTGTCATGTTTGTTTCTCCTTTTTGTTCCACCATTAATTCACATTAAATAAAGCAGCGCAACTCTTTTTTAACTATCTGTCTTGCCCCCCTGAGTTGGCTTTAGACAATAGCCGTCCCCCGCTACTGCCCCCGATATACAGGACAGCCCTAACACTTCCTTCACCGTATCTACGCGATGCCTTTTATCGGTGGCCAGCCGCTGCCCGCAGGGTTTTCTCCTGCCCCGATTTCTCGGTCCCCGAACTGTACGCTAGTATGCGCATCGGTCGGTGGGTTTATTGTCGCGCTTCTGTCTTGGCCTAGTTAGGACCGGGTCAAGACGGGGTGGGGTAGGTCCCCGGTGAATAGACCTATTGAGGAAAGGCCTGCCTGTTTCTGCTTCGCTTTTCTTTCAAAGCGTCAAAAGTCAGGAGGGTTCTTGAAGCGCGCCCGTATCTACGGTATATCTTCAGTCAAGGCGCGTACGAACTCCCCAGAACTTCGCGCCTTCAAGGCGGCGCAGTGTTTGTAGCACTCGCCGCCGCTTTTCTTTCTAAAGCATTTTTCAGCCTCTTGCAAGCGAGGTCTTAGAAGCTTCGCTCAGTCGATACCATCCGCAGCGCAGGAAAACGTCGCCGTCATCGTCCATCTGGTGCAGCGTGTCCTGCACGGCTCTATGAGGCAAGCCCAACTCCCGCGCGATCATATCGGTGTTGGCCGCAGGGATGATGCGGAGATAGGACAGGATGGTCAGGCGCATGTCATCCATCGCAGGGAACCCCCTTCACCATTCGCGCGAACAGCTTAACATCGGTGCTGGTGCGCAGGACCGTAGCATCGCCCCGCCAGTGCGCGAGGAACTCAAGCTGCGCCTCCGTCAACCTGCCCTTTTCCGTCTTGATCTCGACTAGGTAGGTTCGGCCAGCATAGCCCACCAGCAGATCGAGCGGCTGATCCATCATGTAAACGCTGAACCCGTGCGCGCGCAGTTCCGCGACCAGATCCGCCTCGTTGGCGTCCCGGCGGTTCTTATGGCGTCCCCTAAATCCCATATCTCTGCCCTCTTTGTTCGTTGCTTGCATCGTATCTCATCTCTCTTTTTTTCGTTAGCTGCATTTTTCTGTTTACAAGCGCACTGGTAGCGCGGTATCAAGAACCAGTCAAGAGAGGTATGTAGAATGACACGAACAGCAAAATACGCAAGCGACGACATTGAAATCGACTACACAGCAGAGACAGAGATCGAAGACTACGGCGTTCCCGGCTCGCCTACATGGGAAGTCGTCAAAGACAGCACGATTGACGTGCAGTCGGTCACAATCCTCGGTGTAGACGTAAACGTCATGTCCCTGCCCAAAGACTTGCGCGATGCGATCTACAGCATGTGCGACGGGCTGGAATTCGAATGAGCCGCGAATGGGACCGAGCCTATTGCATCGGGCAAATCCAAGCGATCGTCCGCGAGAGTAGCCACGCAACAGCAGGGGAAATGGTTGAGCAGGTGCGCAAGGCACTTGCTGACCTTAACAACAAACAGGAGACACAGAAATGACACAGCACAAAAACGTATACACCGCACTAGCTTCGGCGCAGTCTGAGATGGGGCCTGTGGTCAAAGGGACGGTGAACCCCCACTTTCGCAGCAAATACGCCGACTTGGCGGACGTGATGCAGGTCGCACTACCAGCCCTGAACCAAAACGGGGTTTCGGTTTGGAGCAGCATCGTACCCATAGAAGGCACCAACATGATGCGCACCACTCTGAGCCACGGCGAGAGTGATACGCACATCTTTTGCGACGTGCCGCTTATCGTGTCCAAAAATGACATGCAGGGCCTTAAATCTGCCACAACTTACGCAAAACGCGTGGGCGTAGAAAGCCTTTGCGGGATAGCCGCTGAAGATGACGACGGCAACGCAGCATCAAAAGCTGCACCGAAGCGCGAAGCGCCCAAGCCGCCCGAGGTTGACCCGCAGGCAATCAAGCAAGCCACAGAATATCTCGCGCAGGCTGACAGCTTGGATGACCTGAAAGACCGCTGGTCAAACTTGCCCAAGCCTACAGCCGCGCACGCTGATGTCGTCGCAGCTAAGAACGCAGCAAAAAAGAACCTGACCATGCCGGACAATTCCGACATCGGTGATGACCAAATTCCATACTAGGAGAGAGCAAAATGAGCAACATCGGACACAACAATCCGCCTGACCCAATCGACGTGGCACTTGCGCCCTACGCTGATGTCATCGAGGAAGCGGGTAACTGGCTTGACGGCGAGCCAGTGCAGGACGAAGCCCAGCTAAAGGCGACGGATGACCTGCTAAAGTCCATCAAGTCCGCCATTAAGGATGTTAAAAACGCCCGAGATGATGCGACCAAGCCGCTGCATGAGGCATGGAAAGCAGAAGTTGCACGGTGGAAGCCGACCCAAGATGACCTTGACCGCGTAGCCAAAGGCATCGTCGCAGCGCAAGACCCATTCAAACGCCACCTTGCCGCGCAAAAGGAGGCTGAAAAGCGTGCAGCATGGGAGGCCGCTGAGAAGGCCAAGCGAGAGGCGATGGAGGCCGCACGCGCCGCTCAGGCGTCAGATATCCAAGCGCAGCGAGATGCCGCTGAGAAGGCCGCTATGGCGCAGCAGGCGGCGCAGGAAGCCAGCGCCAAGCAAAAAGACACGGTGAAAGGAATGCGCACGGTTCATCGCTATGAAATTCAGGACCACCGCGCAGCACTGCATTGGATCGCGCAGAACGACCGGGACGCAATGACCGCCTTTATTGAAGCGTATATCGACAAGCATCACAAAGGAACAGAGATTGAAGGTGTGAAACGCTGGACGGAAAAGGAAGCCTTCTGATGCCGACTAAAATCATCCGCGAACCCGGGCACGTTGACGCGCTGTCGGTGTTGCTGCGGGGGCGCAAGCTGCCCCTGACGGTGACATGGACGCAAGGCGCGCAACGCTCTCACATTCAGAACAGGCTGGCGCAGCGATGGTTTACTGACATTGCTACCCAGCTTGGCGATCAGACCCACGAGGATGTCCGCGCAGAGTGCAAGCTACGCTTTGGCGTGCCGATACTGCGGGCTGAGAACGAGGCGTTCCGAGTGTCATATGACAGGGTTATGAAGCACCTGCCATACGACCAGAAACTAGACGCGATCAAGGACTTTGACTTGCCAGTGACGCGGCTGATGACCGTCAAGCAGATGACTGCGTTCATGGATGAAATGCAAAAACACTGTCTGGCGCAAGGCGTGCACCTGACAGATCCAGAAGCCCTACGCTATGAACAGGAGTTCACATGAAACCCAAGCTAACACGATCACGATGGCTGACGCTTAAAAAGCTGGCCAAGGTGCAAGACACCGCGTTCACGTCCATCGAGACGGGCGTGCATGGGTCTGCGCTTCTAAGCCTCGCGGAATGCGGCTGGCTGGAACAGGCCGATCCACCGAAAGACAAGCCATTCGAAATTGCAACGCGCGGAAACCATTGGCGCGTGACAACCACCGGGCGCGAAGTCATCGCCGCCCTTCCATCAGAGCCACCACGGAGAACATGACCATGACAGACACATTCGCAGTCACCGCCGACGAACTTCGCCAGATCGTCGAACGCATTGAGCATCAAAACGCGGCCATCGCTGACGAAACCGAAGCCCGCAAGGAAGTCTATGACGAAGCCAAGTCTCGCGGATACTGCACCAAGACCATCCGCAAGATCGTCGCGCTGCGCAAAAAGGAAGCGGATGAGCGCGCCGAGGAAGAAGCGATAGAGGAACTGTACCGCGAGGCTCTTGGTTTATGATACGCTGGCTCTTAACCCCAATCATGCGGCCTATCGCTCGCCGTAAGCTGAATGCGCTATATGCGGAGCGTGAACTTTTCAACCAAGCCATAGAACGCGCGCGCAAAAGCAAAAAAAAGGTCTCGTACCTATACCAAGAGGTCAAGTTCATCAGCGCAGAGTGCCACCGCTGGGAGAAATGGTTCCAGTGAAGCGTTCACCGCTCAAACAAAAAACACCCCTACGCAAAGTCTCGGCCAAGCGTAGGGCCTACAGGGCCTCAGAGGCGGGTCAGGAAGCCCTAGAGTATATGCGACGGGTAAAGGCCCTACCGTGCGTTATATGCGGCTCTCCGCCGCCCTCCGACGCTCACCATTGCATTCACGAACGTTACGGCAGCCGGAAGGCCAGCGACTTCGATGTGATACCGCTGTGTCGGGAGTGTCACTTAGACGGCCCGGAAGCGATCCACAACGGCAAACAGACTTGGCGCGACAAGCACGGACCCGATCACGGATATTTGCCTTTGGTGAAGCGACTGCTTGGTGATATGTAGGAGGCGCGCGGCGTGGTCCCCCTCCCTTGCCTGCGTCGCGCGCCCCATAAATCAATTCAGCTCCCAGTGGACGGCATCAATGAATGGCCGTTTGCCTTGAGACCTGCGCAGGTCGATGTAACTGTTCATCGCGTCCTCCATCGTGCCGTCCCAAAAACGAATGTCCGGGATGTGCCAAGCCGCCCCCCAACGCAGATCAACGGATTTGACCACAGCGCCCTCTTTCATGGCGTCAGCGATGTCGTCGTATAGGTTTAGCTCCCACGACACGCGCGGGCCGATGTAGGCGACCAGATCAACAGCGCGGCCCTCAAGGTGCTTGGAGTTCATCGTCTGGCTGGCACCGCTGGCCACAAGGGCCTTTTGCTCTGCTACGGTGCGCACGCCGCACGTCACGCCAAAGTCAATCTTTGTGACCGTGATGGCGTATTTCACGACTTCGACTAAATCTTCATCCACGCCAGCCAATCGGCTCAGGCTGCGCTTCGATAGGCTGAAACCCATATCAATGTCTCCGCTTAAATAATCTGCGCACGCCGCGCCCGATTTCATTAGGGCTAGGTGCAAGCCACCCTAACACGAGCGCGACAATCAGCCAAATTGGAACCCGATCATTGTTGATCGTCACAGCGTCCACTTGATCCGCCTCCACATCTCGCGTCGTGGTCACCACATCACGGCCCGCGGTTGTTCGAGTCTGCTGCGCCACCGCTTGCTGCACGTTCTCGCGCCCGACCTGCGTATTGGCTGCGACGTTAGGTCCACCGCCGAGCATCCCGATGGGCAGCTTACCGCAGCCCGTCAGAGCGATCAGAAGGCACACTAGAGCTAGATGCTTTGCCATTGACGTATATCCCAAAGAAACCTGCGCCTGCACCAACGATGACGCTGACAAAGCCTGCCTGCGCGTTTGTCGGGTCAGGCAGCGCCATAAACCATTCGGTAGTGCGGTAGAAGGCGATCCCGTAAAGCGTGATGATGAGCCGTGGCCAGATGCGCCAGCGGTTCAGCCACTCCGGTGTCATTTTCCGACTTTGGCGATCAGCGCCTTGATGTCATCGCGTATCTCGCCCAGCATCTTGTTCGTGTCCACGCGCGACTGACGGGACATTTCCAAGTCCTCTTTGCGCTGCGACCAGAGCCGCTTGATCTCTTTGTTGTTCTCGATAGACCGACCCTCAAGCCGGATCAGCCAGACCAGAAACGCAATGAAACCGACAACGATTGGCCAGAGTGTTTTGAGCAGGGATAGAGTGTCCATAGGTCAGCCTCACGCAATATCTCGGATAATTTCGACCCGCACATATCCGTCATTCGGGAATGTCTCGATTGTGCCATCAACATATGTGACTTCAAATTCAGCTTGGAATGAGCCGATTGTGTCGGTGTCTAGCGCGTCCCAATCGTATTGAACAGTTCCAGCAGCGGGGGTTACGATAGATGCCGAAGCGTCAACCTTTGTGATGCTAGAACTGATTGCACTCATATGAAAGCGAACAGAAGCGCCAAGAAGGTTGATTGCATTTCCAGATGCATCCTCGAGCGTAGCCAGCATCGAAGGGCTTGTGTCGTTTTGCTTGATGTAAAAAACCATTATGCCGCCTCGTTTGCTTGCTGCGTCACAATACACGCATTTGGCCCAATCTTCACTAGGGCGACGTTATTTGAAGGATCAGAAATGCTGATCGACCTTCTAGCGCTTCCATTGACATATGCTGGCCCAAACACAGGCGCACCTGTCACAATGCTGTCTGCGCTGAGGATTACCGTGACATCCATAACAGATGGCTGAATTACAGGTGCGCCAGCCAAAACATTATCGGCCTGCAACTCGTGTTCTTGCTCGATGGTAGAGGCGTCAACAATGGGCGCGGCTGTCGTGATGTCATCGGCGCTCAAAACATGGACAACAATCGCTGTGGGGCTTCCAACAACGGGCGGCTGGGTGGTGATGTTAGCCGCTGTCAGAACTTCCACCTGCGCAATGACAGATGCAGAAATGACAGGCGCGCCGCTTGCGATACTCACTGGCGCAAGGTCATGCTCTTGCTCAATCGTCGGTTGTCCGACCCTTGGGAAGTCAGCCGTTATCGGGTCAGCGTTTAGCGTTTCACGCTCTGACATTGTAATCGCAGGAACAACAGCGTTGCCCGTCGCAATGTTGTCGCCGTTTAGATTTTCATCTTGCTCGATTGTGGCTGTCGCAATGACGGGTGCGCCCGACAAAATCGGATCAGCCGCAAAGGTCTCGTCCTCTGACATTGTGATTGCGGGGACAACTGGTTGACCTGTAATAATTGCCACTGGTGAGAGTTCATGCTCTTGCAGTAGGTCAGAGGCTTGTACTGTAGGCTGACCAGTAGTGGTTGGGTCAGCAGAGAAAGTCTCTTCTTCAGAAGCACTGATAGCTGGCACTACAGGTTGGCCGGTTGTAATGCTGTTTGCCGGTAGGATGTGTGTCCGAACAAGCGTTGACAACGGAACGACTGGTAACCCTGTCGTCAAGCCATCGGCTGTAAGGCCGTGTTCCTGAGCTACAGTAGAACTATCAACAACAGCTTGACCCGTGACAATGCCATCAGCATTTATGGGGTAGACGATAACCGCCCCATCATCAGCCAGAGGCGCAGAGGCTAAAGGCGCAGAGGCTAGAGGCGAAAATCCAAGCATTTAGATGTAGCCTGACATTAGTTAGGTTCCCTGCTGGCCTGCGCTGCCGCCTCGACTTCCGCCTGACGTTCGACTTCCACCTGACGCTCGGCTGCGGTCTTGACCCAGCCCTGTGCGAAGGCCAGCGTGACCATTTCGTCTTTCGCGTTGGGGATTTGAATTCCAGCTTCTAGGCACTTGGTCACTGTGATCCCTACAATCTCGTCTGTGGCGAGGCGCGCGCGTTCGTGGACCGAGTTGTCGATCCAATCCTGCTGCGACAACGCTGCGTAGGACAGTGCCGCGTCTTCGGCGGGGGTGAGGGTGACGGTGTAGTTCATAGTTATTATCCTTTCGGTTATCCGAGGAGAAAGCCACAAAAATTGGAGTATAACCCAGAGCCAAACAGACTTGGCGCATTGTAATCAGACGAAATGTAGATATCAGCGTAATCACCAACAGACATAGCCATGATAGATGTGATACTACAGTTTTCCCAAGCGTCGCTATTATTGAAATGGCTCACCTTCACATCCGCGCCATTTTTCCGAAGATTCATAGACCCGAGTTGCAGTCTTCCTGATGCATCCCCCAAGATGCCGTTTGCGCCAAAGTAATAATTGCCCGAAACAGGCGCAGTAAATCTTCCTGTGGCGCTGCTGTAATGGCCCCCAATATTTGTTTCTATATTGTTCCAAAGTACAACTGCATTTCTAACATCGCCAGATGTTAAAGTTGCTTGGAACGCAGCGCCAAGCGTGGGTATTCCAGACAGGTCACTATAAGCGCCCGTAGTGGCAACTGTCGCCAAGTCTGAAGGCTGCACAATGTCTTCACCAGACGCAGTGATGTAGACCACCGCATCGCCTGAAAGGTTCAGCAGAGAGCCTGTAGAGCTTTCACCAAGAACACGAGTGAGAGTGCCAGCAGAGTAAGTGCCAGAGCCGATTTCCCACGCATTGCCATCCTCAATGGTGTAGCGACATACATCAGAGTTGACGACACCAGCGGCAGAAAAGGATTGGTAGCCAGCAACAGCAGTACCAAGTGTGATATTACCAGTACCTGTTGTTGAGGTGCTGACTTTAGCTCTGTTTGCGAAAGTGACCATATGTCAGCACCTCTTTATTAAACGGGGTCAGGGATACCGATAGAAACGGCAGAAAGCGTGAATGTGTTTCCCGTTGTGACAGACTGCGAAGCCGTCAAAGAACCCGTCGCCAGCAAGCGGCTGTTGACAGTATCAACGATAGCGTAGTGAGTAGCTGTGCCTGTGCCTGTGACAGAACCATCAGCGATAGCTGCTACGACAACCTCACGACCGCCACCTGAGCGATCCTGTGGGGCACCAATGCTAAGGCTTGTGCTGTGGCCAAGGGCGTAGGTCACGTTAGCTTCAGTGAATGTTGTAGCCTCTTGTGAGGTGCTGATGATTTTGTTTGCTTCTGTGTCGAGAACGGTGAGGCCGTTGTCAAACACGCGGTCGTTGAGTGTAGCCATTTGTCGGCCTCCTATTGAAAATACTCGCGCATCATAGCACGAAATATCTGGCGAGTTAAGCGGGCGTTGGTCTCATCCGATTGAGACTTGGCCCACCAAACAATGAAGCCGACAACCCCCGTAAGGATCGTGTTCCAGATTGCATCCATTTCCATTAGTAAGAGCCTTCTAGCCAGTATTCCGGCTCAACGTAATATGGCAGAGACATTGCTTATACCTCTGGATACGGATACCGCAGCTTGATCTCAGCGATTAAATCTAGCCATTCCTGCTCAGTTGCCTTCCCACGCTGGTACTTAAAGAACATCGGGTCGGCCTCTGCGGTATATGCGGCCTGCCGTGCTGCCTTCTGCTGCTCAAGCGTGGGCGCTGGGGGTGGCGGCGGATCAAGCACGGGCTGTCCTGCCTCGATGGCCTCCATCACCATCTGGTAGTGGCGGTTGCCGCCTGCGTCTGGAACGGACAGCGTTTGACCGTTGAGAATGATATCGTAGCCTTGTGGGGTTTTTATGATTTGGGTGATCATGGCTTATAACTCCGCGTCTGCTGTGTAAGTTATCACAATTTCTTGACTGGCAGCTGTCGATGAGAACCCAAAACTAAAACCATCAAGCGAAGGAAAGATATTGGTAATCACTGGGCCTGTCGCCACCCCACCTGTTTTGGTGAGACCGAGAGTTGCGGTAGCTCTTTTAGAAACCCTATAATATACTTGGCCCCTTTGGACCGCAGATGCGGACGAACCATAAGATACGCCATGTCCGCCGCCAACCTCATAATACCGCTGACACAGCGCCAACTCGGTTCCCACGGGTCTGCGCTCAAACGGTGTGGCGACGGAGCCTGCTTCGAGTTGCACATCGGTAAACGTGCCGCTGCTAAAGCGAACCGTCGCATTGGTATTGGCTGTCAGAGTGACAGTATCACCGCTGGACTTGGTAACGCCACCAACCGTACATGTGGCAGTGCCGGTAAAGCTGATAACGTAAGTGCCGCCGACGATGTTAGCACCTTCAATTACCTGCTCAACACCGCCAGCAGGTGCCGTCATCGTGACGCCCGCATTCGTACCGGTGTATGTCAGGTTTTGGCCGCTCGCCACCACTCGCCAGCGATCAAGAGTGTATTCGTTTGCCCCGCCAGTTGCCGTGGCACTAACATAACCGCGCTGGTTGATTCGACCAGAGCCGTTGATAATAAGATTGCGTCCGCTGAGAAATTGCGTGGCGTTTAGGTTGTCCGTGGACCCTGTAAAGCCGTCCAGATTGTTCAACTCGGCAGCCGTTGCGGTAATTTCTGCCCCGGCGATTGTCGGAATCAGTTCGTCTGTCGTTTGGTTCAAAAAGGCAAAATCAATCCACGCATCGTTATTAGCGTTGCGCATCTTGAGAATGTTGTTCGCAGTATCATACCACCACTGATAAGCGTAGGTGGTCGCTGGAGCGGTTGCGCCTGACGAGTTAGAACCAAGCGCCAGCAAGGCGGAGTTCAAGTCACTTCGAAATGACGGGAAGCCCTGATTGGCGATGTTGAAGTCATTTTGGCTCATGTCAATTCCTTGCCATATCCTTTCGCCACATAGTCAATCGTGGTCGGGTTTGTGCTTACAGATGCACCCGTAAATGTGGTAATTGTGAAACCGCTACGGCTTTTTCCAGAAATAACATATCTGTCACCATCTGCCAAGGTTGCAGCTATTCCAAGCGCGGGCACAGCCTTAAACGCTGCTGGAAACGTGACAGCGAGGGACTCAGTGTAGGTCAGATCGTCTTGAGCCTCTAAACGGTCAGGCATGTCCACTTCAACGCTTAACTCACGAACGGCGGGCGCGTTGCCGCCGCTTGTGCTTTCCAAGACAGCCCTGAAACGCAATGCGCGGGCGCTGATGTCACCCACGATAAAGTCACGCCAATCAGACCAAACAGGCGAGCCAGCAGGGTCGTCATTGGTGGTTGATACCTGTGTCCTTACGGATGTCGTGTCAAACTGACTTGGATCACCGTCGAAGTCTCCTGCGCGCGCATCAAACAATCCCAGAGCAGAGTCGAAATCATTTATGTAATCCAAGAAGTCCAGCAACATGGAAGTCGTGACGCGGCTAACATACTCTTCACCAAGGTCAATGTATTCGTCAAACTGATATGTCCCTGATGCAGACACCGTGCCAAAGCCACCGTCAAACAAGCCCAACGCATCGTCAAAGTCGCCAGATGCTTCGTCGAACAAAAGCGATGTATCCAGCGTAATGAAGTTGGACGCATCATCGTTTACGACAGAAACGCCATCCCTTACCCCCAAGAAATTTGGATGTTCGTCTTGCGTCTCAACCACATTCAGAGAGTCTATGTCTGCAACATTCGTATCAATGACAATGCTTGCGGCATTTGAACTTGATATATCCAGCTTGTCTACGGCCTTGATGAAGTATGTTCCTGTTTGGGCGGGGACCGTTGCCGTGTTGGCAGGTCTTGAAATGCGCTGGACAAGATCAACAGACTTTTGATATTTAGCCCCGCTTGTGAGCGACGAATACCGCAGCTTGTAATGAGATAGATCAAGGTCGCTAACAGGCGTCCAGCTTAGGTGCAAAGTGTTGCCCACGACATTGGCAGAGAAGTTTGTCACATCCTCTGGCACCTGCTCAAACAGGGTCGCATAGAAGTTTGTAATGGTATTGAACGGGCCTCTGACGCCAAAGACGTTGATCGCCCTTGCGCGGACATCAAACAGCCCGTCAGACACGCCAATCGCTTCAAAGCGACCACTGCCCGATTGACCAAGATTAATGAACTCTGTTTCGTCAGCCCGTTTGAACTCCACCTCAAACCTGTCAACAAACGGGCTATCTGCCACCACATCAATAATCAGCGCACCCACTACTTGCTGGTTGGCAACGCGCAACTCAGTGCTAAGCGAAATGCCTGCGGCAGGCGCGACCAACGGCGACGGCAACGAGGTGTTGTTGCTGATTATCGCCGATTCTTCAGCGTTCCAATCAAAAGCCGCCTCGGATGTCTCGCGCAGCGTCAACGTCACGCGCAGATCGCCCGCCTCACCGTTAGGGCCGAACTTCCAGGCGGCCACCTCAAACTCTTTTTCGTCCCATCCGTATCGGTCAATCGTCAGCGCGATGATTTCGCCAACCTCAACATCAAGCGCGTTTAGCCCAAAGTCCGCAGTGAATGTCATTTGCTCGCGTGCGCGGAACAGGGTCAGCTTGGCAATGCGTTGCGCTGTGGCACCGCTTGTGGTCAGCGGTAGCTGCATGTCCAGATTGGTTTGCTCTCCGCCATCCTCAGTCTCAAACACTGAAGACGTGAAAGGTGGATAATCAACCGTAATCCAGCGAGACGCCGCGTCGTTGAACGTGCCTTGCACCGCGTTGAACTGGTCCCGCAGATTGGCTCGTGTATCTAGCGAGATGTTGCTGCGCAGGTCGTCCAGCGTGAGAACCTTGGTCGGAGCCACATAGTCAGCCGCGATCAACTTCCATTTGCCAGCGCCCCAAAACAAAGTCCCGGCGCAGGATGTCATCATGCGTCCCAAGATGGTTGAATGGCTTTCACCCGCCGTTATGACGCCGTTCATCATGTAGCGTTTTTCAGTCCCGCCGCCTGACAGCGTGATGTTCTCATCGCACACGTTAGCCGCCACAGAGAACGCTGTGTTGTCCACATCGCTGTCTTGTAGGCCGTAACCGCTGGTGATGTAGTCACGCACGCACAGAGCCGCGTTTGCGCTCCATGCCGTCGTGTCGCTGCGAGGATCGTAAACCTTCTTGCCCTTCACAACCGCTGTCACAAGAGGCAGGCCATTGGCGAACACGTCCTGATCGTACTCATAGCGAACGTAGAGATAGGCGATGCCGTTGCCGACAAACGCGCCTGTCACTTGCTCGCTCTCAGCCAGCAGGTCTGCGTCCGGTGTCGTCTGATCGCCTAAATGCTTGCGGATGCGGATTTTGTCTTTCCACTTGCCATCCACCAAGCCTGTGCTGGCGTTCCACGTCACAACTTCATCGTTGATGTAGATGTCGCCGATTTCCTCGACCTCATGCCCCGCAATGGCGATGATCTGATGCAGGAACTCATTATTGTTGCCCGTGCTCTCATAGTACGTCACCGTTCCGCCGACGCGGGCCTGTCCGTAGATAAACTGGTGAGGCGATACCGCGTCCTTGCGGTTGACCAAGATGCCGTTGGAGTCAAGCGCGCCGAAGTCGGGCTTGGGGGCTAAAGCCTGCAATGCCCAAGATGTGACAACTGTAATTGCTAAATAGCCGACGATTCCTGCAACGGTAGCGCCAAATGCAACAGTTGTTGCGGCAAGAGCCGTGGACCCGCCAAGACCTGTAACAATGGCTGTACCGATAGTAGCCGGATCACGCGGGGACCGATCCCAATCAGCATGGCGCATTACATTGTAAGGAACTTTCATCAGACCCACGCCTTCGCAATATCAGTCACAGGCATGTATATCACACCTTGCCGCGAAAGAAACGCCGCCTTAATTCCAACGCATATACCCATGCCGAAGCCAATCCCCCATTTCTCCGCCTTTTCCGTCACAACAAGCGCGCCCCTTGGCGGAACCCGACCCGCCCGCGTTAGCTTCTGATCCACGCCCTCCTCAAACGAAAAGAAACCAAACTCACTGCGAAGCTGATCCTTGCGCATAGGGCGCTCACCGTAGGCTGTCTGGATCATGTAGCGGCCAAGCCAATCATCGGCCCACCCGCGCCCATACATGGCCCGCCACGCGCCGTTAGTGAACGTCAGGCAGTCATGGTGCCCCCACTTGAAAGGAACATCTCTGACGGCCCGCAGATAGGCGTTTAGCTGCTTTTGCGGCCCCATAATATCTCCGCATCTTGAATAAGCGCAACATAGTCGAAAAATGTATCGCCCGAATACCGCGCCTTTTGGTTCTCGCTGGTATAGCGGCGCGCCGATGACCGATCAGCCTCGACTAGCTTGCTATCCACCAAGACAGTGACCGTGCCAGTTTCCGCGCTGTCCTCAATCGTCATCTTGTTAAGGCTGCCCGTGAATACCTCAACCACATCCGAGACAGAGGCGTCACCGAAATAGACCCGGCACTTGCGCCGCTGGTAAGGCTCTTGCAGCGCCATGCTGATGACCGCGCCAGAAATGCCGCTGAGGCTGATCGTCAGCGCTTTGGCCGACAGGTCGTTCACTTCCTCAAGGCCGCTGATAGAAATCAGTTCACCTGCGCCGATATATGTCTCCCCGCCAATGTCACGATCCCCGTATCCGCTCCAAAAGCGAAGCGGCGCGCTGTCCAGCATAAACTCAACAGCGAAGTATGGGTGCGCAGTCTCGCCAGACCATGCCGTGATAAGCGATGACGGAACTGTGCGGCTCATATTGCCTCCATAGCGCCAAACGTGATGCCGTAGGTTGACGCCTCGCTGACGTTCCAAGATTGCTGGTTTGAGGCAAGGCGGAAGTTTCCAACCGGATTGTTAACAGTGATGCTACCGGATCTTGTTCCACGAACGCCGGGCCACACCTCAAGCGTCACGTTGCCCGACGCATCCGTGCTGGCGTTTTGCAAAACCTGATGCAGCGTTGCCGTTGATGCTGCGCCGATCTGGATGTAGTCGCCAGCAACAAGCCAGTTTGTTTGACTTGTCGCAGCGCCCGTCACGTCAATAGTTTCGCCCGTTTGATCTGTGATGACGGGAGTGCCAAGAGATGTATTTGCCGAACCCTGCGGTGCTGTGCATGTCGGGTCGCCAATCAAGAAGCGCCCCGTCTGCCCCTTGAGGCTCACAAGCCACGCGATCCAGATGTTTGCGTCCTCACGACGCATTTGCGGCAGAGTTACATCGACCTGCCACATCTGCCCAGCGTAGGCGTGAGCCTGACCCGAGAACGTAAACGGGGACATGCTGTAGGCGACAGCGTTTACCGCGGTCAATTCAACCGTGCGAGGCGTGACGTGCGTTGGAAGTGTCAAAGGATATTGAATAGCCATTATGCAAAAGACCTTCCGTAAGAGCCGCCACGCAGCTTGGCATCGGCAACAGCAGACTTCGCGCTCTCTGCGATCTGCGGCATGAGTTGCTTAATCTCGGTGCGGACGGTTTGCTGCACGCCTGTGCTGACGTTGATGTTTTGCACAACGGTCACACCTGAGCCGCCGCCGCCCTGCATTTGCTTTGTCTGCGCAGTAGTCATAATGCGGCCATTTTGCTGCGGTACAAACAGTTCGCGGCCATGCTCGCCAACAACCGTAGGAGATCCAGATTGCACCGTCCCGCCGTGCGCAGCCGCTCCGAAAGCACCGAAGGCCGCGCCCAAGATGCCCCCACCGCCTGCCCCAAACGAACCGACAAGCCTTTGAACCACAAGCACTCGAAACAGTTCTTTAATGATGTCGGCTGCCATAGACTTGAACGCGTCTTTAGCGCTCATCGTGCCGTCAATCATACCCATGAACGCGTCCTCCATGCGGCTCTCAACCATGGCCATCGTGCTTTCAAGGTTGTCAGCATCAAAGCCAAGCTGCTGTAGAGCCGGTGAAGCTGCAATCATTTCGTTCAGCATCCGAACATAGGCGTCGCGTGCGCTTTCGGCCTCATCTGCAATCTTGCGAGTGCCAGAAGCCGCTGCCGCTACGGGATTCAAGATTTTGCTGGCTGCAATAGCGGCTTCGCCATAAGCGTCAACAGTCTCAAAAATGTTGTCCATCATCTCATCAGTAATCTCAACGCCGCTAGCGTAGAGGTCATTGATAAGCTGCGTCTCACGCGCCTCTTTCAATTTGCTGATGCGAATTCTTTCGCGATCTTCGGCAGACATTGCACGCAACCTTGCCTGCTCGCGCATTTCCTCTGTTTCCGCCTGCAATCCAGAAAGACCTTCGACAACAGCCTGACCAGATGCCCTTTGCGAAATAACAGCTCGCAGGTTTGCCTCTGCCGTTGCCAAATCATTTGCTGACTTGGCTGCCGCGTCAGAGTCCTCTCCCATGTTTTGCAAATTGGATGAGTGCCGCATTTGAGCGACGTTGAACGCGTATAGCTCTTTTTCTAGCCCTTCATACTCGCCCGCCAATTCTCTCAACTGGTCAGCGGCTTCAGTCGATACAAACTCAGGGATGTCATAATTGATGATTTTGTTTGCGGCAGAGGCTAGAGACGCTAGACCCTGCGCGCTGCTGACAAGCAATGGCGCAAGATTGATAAGCGCAGATGACAATTCCGCATTGATAACACGCGACATAAGGTCAAGCTGCGTCTGAGCATCCTCAGCGCCTCTAATCAAGTCCTCGTCAATCACAACACCAAGTTGGCGGGCTTCCGCTTGCATCCGCGCCATGCCATCAGCGCCTTCACGCAGAAGGTTCAACATCGGCGCGCCACTGCGGCCAAATAGCTGCGTTGCAATCGCCGTCTTTTCCATAGGAGTCGGCAGCTTGTTTATTTCCTCAGCGATAGCGCCCATTGCGCCATCCAAGCCAAGGTTGATTAGGTCGCGCGCGTTCAAGCCAAGAACTTCCAAGGCGTCCTTTGCCGTGCCGATGCCTTGAGTGGCCTCAGCCAAGCCCTTGCCTAATTTCTCAATGCTGTTGTCTAGAGAGCCTTGAGCGACGCCTGCGCTTTCAGCGGTAACACGCAAAAGCTGCAAGGCGTCAGTCGTGATGCCAATTCTGTCGGCAGTCTTGCCAATCTCGTCGAGCTGTGAGGTTACGCTTTTAACGCTTGCGACAAGAGCGCCCGCAGATAAAGCAGGCAGAAAAGCAGCCACAGACTTTGACAGCGCGCCAAACGCCTTCGATGTCTTGCCCAGACTTTTGTTAGACTGCTTGGAGAAACGCTCAACCCGGCGCTGGTTACGTTCCATTGCCCGTGCGAACTCTTTGTCCTTGGCGGAAAGAATGATGTTCAGCTGCTCTGCACTAATTGCCATCTACTTGCCTCACAAGTTCGCGGTATTGCTCTGAACTCATGGCCTCCGAACCAGCTTTTTTAGGGCTGTGCGCGTCGGTCCAGCCTTGGAAAACAAGCCATGTGTCTTTCGGCAGCATATCACGGATTTCCTCAGGACGTAACCCGATCACAATTCCGTTGGCAATCAGGCCGCGAACATTCAATCGGTCTGGCTTAGGTCCGCCTCGGTCTTTTTTTTTGCGTCATCCATCGCGTCCGGCATAAACGCCACGCCCACGATCGCCTGCGCCACCTGATAAAGACGCATCAGGTCGTCGGGATTGCACTCAGAGACAATCTTGTCCGCCTCGTGGTCCTTATTGCCTGCGCCGACCAAGCCAAGCGCCACGATGTCCCGAACCTCAGTAGATGTCGGCTTTTTGCCGCGCCCAAAGAACCCGTCCCACAAGTCAAAGATGCCTCGGTGCTTGTCCTCAAACCGCTCAATCTCACGATTGCGCAGAACAAACGTATAAGAGGTGCTGCCGATATACTCGACAACACCCCCACGCGGCGCTTCAGCCGTGATGCTCATTAGGCAGCCGTGAACGTGACGACGCCATTGCTTTCGAGGCTGATGCTGTAGGTCACACCGCCTTCAGTCTCGCCGCCGAACTCAAGCGACGTGATGCGGAACCCGCCAGCGTATGTACCAAAGTCAGGCACAACAATTTCAAAGTTGCAGGCGTTGTCCGCAGCCATTGCGACTGTGTTCATGCGCGCTTCTGCGGTGCTGTCCTCAAAGAAACCATCGCCGGAGACAGAGACATTTTTCAGACCTGCCAGCGTTTCAGTCCACAGAGCGCCCCCGGGCGTCGTGCAGTCTGGCGTAGTCACGTCGATGGACGAATTGTTCACCGTCAGAGATTTAGAGTTAAGACCGCAAAGATTTGCAAATGCTTCCGATGCTTCGCCATCGCCGATTTTGACCAGCAGGGCGCGTCCAAGTTGTTTAGCCATGATCGGCCTCCTTTAAGAGCGCTTGCCCACAGCGCGGTATTTAGGCGATTTCTTCAAGCATAGCCTGAAGCGCGATAACAGCCGTGTAGCCACGACCCTCAGCATCTCTTGTAACCGAAAACGTCTGGAATATCAATTCAACCAGCGTGAAGCCTGTGACCGTGACAGCCGTTTCCTGACGGTGCAGCGCAGCCTTAACTGCCTCAATAATCCGAGCCGCCTCGACGCGCCCAGACGCGCTGCGTGAGTTAGCCTCAAGCGATACAGAAACCAACGAGCCTTCTAGCGTGTCGGTGTCAAAGGCAACTGGCGTGATTTCACCAAAGCGCAGATATGGAAACACAACGTCCTGTGGCGGCTCATCGTAGACGCGCGTTGACACAAGGTCGGTCACATCAGAGTTGGCCACCAGAGCGGCGCGCAGGCCTTTCTGCAATGCTAGGACAAAGCCATCAGCCATTGGTTGCCTCCTTGATGCCGCGACGAATAGCAGCCTTCATGCTTTTTTTGAATTTTGGGCCTTGCTGCCTTTGAGCAAGTCGAATGTAGGGCTGCGCTGCGGTTGTGCCGCGATCTCCTTTTTTTCGGCCAAACTCAACCGCTCTTGCTTTGATCTGCGCCTCTTGTGTTGGCGGAGCAGCTTCAACGGAACCGATATATTCATCAGGGCGCTTTTCATATTTCGTATGAATCCACCCTTTCAACTGTCCGCTTGCAACAGGCACAAGGCTGCGCGCCATGCGGGCTGCGGCCTCTGTGTTGCGGCGAATAGATTTAACCATCTGTTTCTCAACAGCCTCAGGCATACGGTCAAACTGCTTGGCCAGCTTCTTTGCGCCCGTCACCCTCACGACGCCACCCCGCGCTCAAGCAGGAACTCGATCACAGTGTCTTTGGCATCAACCTGCGTGACATTCTTAATTGCCCACGTCGTTCCGCGAATAGATACCCTGTCCGCCGCTGTAACGCCCCGTGTGAAGCTGTCAGAGCGACAGCGCATAGTCGCCATGCCCACGTCCAGCAGTGCGCCACCCTCGATCTTTTCCTTGCCCGTGCGCTCGCGCATATCAGCCGCGCGCGTGCCAAGATTGGCCCATCCTGAATAGACGTTGCCATAGT
>Ga0228666_1000408_pt1 | contig 25022 bp, 23 predicted proteins | sample 80DmetaG_FD_182702 | JGI IMG/M metagenome (GOLD analysis project Ga0228666, IMG submission 182702) | Seawater microbial communities from Monterey Bay, California, United States - 80D | ecosystem: Environmental > Aquatic > Marine > Coastal | place: USA: California | collected 2016-10-11 | reverse complement strand
CATTAGGATTTTCAAGCACCATTCCCACACCACACATTTATAAAGAATTGTATCCAAATACTCCAGAAACGATAAAGAATGCGTTTGATCTTTTAAAACAACAAAAAGAGCTTGAAAATAGTATAACAATCAACTCCTATGCAGCTGAGTATATGGTAGATGAAATATTTATGAAAAATCTTGAGCAATCTTCACCATTATTACTCTTAAATGATACTTATATTTTATTAGAAATTAATTTTTTTGGAAAAACCACCATGTTAAAATCAGCTTGTTTTAGTTTATGTCAAAAAAACATTACTCCAATACTAGCCCATCCAGAAAGGTATCATTTGATCAAAGACATCTCTGAATATCAAAATTTAAAAAACCAAGGGTTTTACTTTCAATTAAATGCCTTGTCGCTTATGGGGCAATATGGGCCAGAAGTAAAACAAAAAGCAGAAAAATTACTAAAGGAAGGGTTATATGATTTTGTGGCTACTGACGCCCACAGTGTTAATGACTTAAAAAAACTTAAAAATCTGAGCCTCACAAAAAAACTGGGAATTCAATGGGAATCGATTCGAGAATTTCAACTAAAATTATTTTCTTCTTAATTTAAAATAGTATCCATAAAAAAACCACCGAAATACGGTGGTTTTTTTATATCAATATAATTAAAATATAAACTTAGTTAATCTTTATCTCTTCCATACCCATAGCCATAGCCATAATTATACTTGTAGGTATAGCTATAGCGATATCTGTAGCTATAACGATAACCATAACCATAGCTAGAAGAAGATGGGGATGCAATAAGACCATTCAATACCATTCCAAAGGGCGGCATATTTTCACGGCCATGGACCTCTTTAATAAAAGGGAATATATTCTTATCAGAGTATTGAGCTCTAGACACATAAACCACTAGATCACACAAAGGTAATATCGGTGTGGTATCACTTACTAATAGTAAGGGTGCAGAGTCAATAATGATAAGATCATAACTTGATTTTAGAATTTCTAACAATTCCTTCATACGAGGACGCATCAACAATTCTGATGGGTTTGGAGGAATGGCTCCAGACAGTAAGTAATCAATTTCATCAATCGATTTTCCTTTTACAATTAATTTGTCTAAAGCATTATAGTTTACGTCATTTAAAAAGGTTGAAAGCCCTAAATTACCACGTTCGATACCCAAAAGCGTATGCACCTGTGGGTTTCTCAAATCTGCTCCAATTAAGATTACTTTTTTACCTAATGCATTATAACTTTGCGCAATATTATAGGACACAAATGATTTTCCCTCACCTTTGATTGTTGAGGTGGTAATGATGACTTGAGATTTATTTTGATTCAATAAAAAACTCATACTCGATCGAATCACACGCGTAGATTCAGCAATAATACTACGATCATCATTATCAGAATAGTTTTGATCAAAAGGCACTTCACCTAATATACTGAGACTAGGTAACCCTTTTTCTAAATCTTCTCGAGTATTAATTTTAGTATCTAAGATTTTTAAAATGTACAATATAAAAATAGGAATAATGAAACCGCCAACTAATCCTCCAAGATAAATAGTACTCCTCACAGGTGAAATAGGCTTATTAATTGAAGTACCGTAACTCAAAACTTTTAAATTAGGTAAAACAGATACATAGCTTATAGAGGCTTCCTCTTTTCGTTGTGATAAAAACACAAAGAGATCTTCAGAAAATTTGAATTCTCTTGCCAAAGTTCTCATCGTATATGATTTCTCAGGTAAACTAGAAACAATTCCTATAGTTTTTTTATTAACTTTTTTATAACTAGACAATGAAAGTTGTAAATTTTCAATATACCTACTAATACCTTCAAAATTTGCTTTTCTAAGGCTGTTTAATTGTTTAGTCATTTGCAAAACTATGGGACTATTTTTAGGAGCACTTACTAATAGTTTATTACGTTCCAAAACCAAAGTATTAAAGGAAACTAACAATTCATTAATACCTGAATCAACGATACCAATATTTACTGGTAAAACCTCAAAATCTTGTTGAGATTTTAATTGTTCAAGCAATGAGTTTGCGATCTCTAATTGTATTTTTAAGTTAAACGTTTCTTCATTTTCTTTAACTATGTTGGACAAAAGATTTGAAGTTTGAAGCTGTGCATCGTATATATTGTTATTTAACTGATACTTTATGGTACTTTTAGAAATAGAATCTATGGTTTTAGCGAGAGTTCTTAAACGCTCGTTAATAAAATTTATACTAGCTTCTGACAGTTGTCTTTGGTCAGCAACTCTATCTTCTTTATAAACTTCTATTAATGTGTTTAAAATCGCATCATTACGTTTTTTATTGGTACCTGAGATTCGTAAATCAATAATTTCTCCGCGATCAGAACCAGCAGTTGCAATAATTCTTTTTTTTAATGAAGAGGCAGCTTTGTTTAAAGAAACATTGGTAATTAAATAATCACTATTTTTTGAAGCTAGAGAATCGTTAATAATTAAATAGAAATAATCATTATCTAAAAAATTTTTTTCATCAATATTAAAGCTTAAATTACCATCAGTAATGTAATTAGAATCTTTTGTTAAAAATAAGTTCCATTTTTGGTATTTATTGGAATTCTTAAATCTGATTTCAAACGGTATTTCTTGACCAAATCTTAAAGAAGACATAACTGTTCCTATTTCTACAACAGATGTTTGAATATTCAGTTTTTGCACAACTTTATTAAGTATATTTCGAGAGGTAATTACAGAGATGTCATCTTCTACATTAACTCTTCTTCCAAAAAGACTATTTATTTCAGTAGTTAAAAAAGAACTGGAAGCATCAGATTTTGTGATTTGGAGTTGGGCAGAACTTGAGTATATGTTTGGCGTATAGCGTAAGTAAGTGTAAGAAGCTAAAAAAGCAAAAAAAATAGTTAATAAAAACCATGGCCAAAAAAATAAATAATAAGAAATTTCTTTTTTTATATTGATTCCTTCCTCTTCTTGATTTGACATACTTTCAAAATTATTTTTCATTATAATTATTTAATAAGAATTATGGTACTTAAAAGTATAGAGGCAATACTTAACACTGAAGAAATATTACCGATTAATCCAGCACTTGTAATTTTTTTAAAGTTTGGATTTACTATAATCACATCATTAGGTTGGATATTTTGGTAGGGGCTAGTTAAAAAACTTGAACTGGTTAAATCTAGTTTTGTAATAGTTCTTTGCCCATTGGACTCTCTAATAATTGTTATTTTTTTTCGATTTCCATCAATAGTCAAATCTCCAGCCAAACCTAAAGCCTGAAGTAAGTTAATGTTTTTTTCTGTGAAGGTATAAGTTCCTGGTTGATTTACTTCACCTAAAATGGTCACCTTGGAATTCAACAAACGAACCGTTACATTGGGGTTTATTAAATGACCTTCTGTTTCTAAAAGTTCCTTCAAATATTGTTCTAAGTCTTCAGTTGTTTTTCCTGCCACAGAAATTTTTCCTAGTACAGGAAAGTTTATGGTTTTTTCCGACGATACAAGATATCCACTAAGTTGTTGAAGTTGAATAGTATTCCCAATATTATTTCCAGCAGAAAGTTTATTATATGGAATAGATGCATTCATTTCTAAAGAAGTAACATCAATCTTGAGGATGTCATTTTCCTGTAAACTATTTTGAGAGGATATTACTTCACTATTATTATAGTTTTGTATATCTTGAAAATATAAAATTTCTTTTTTTGACACGCATGAACTAAAAAACAATAAAAATCCGATTATTGGTAAATAAAAAACTTTATAGTAATTCATAAAAGGTTTGTGATTAATTTAAATTAAAATGGATAACCAAAACATACAATGCAAATTTATAACAATAAAAATCATTTTATAAGTTTTGTGATGATTTTATCAAATGTAGATTTGTTTTAGATGAAATATAATTTTTGTTAAGAGTTACAAACTTATAAGTTTTTTTAACAATTACTTTGGCAATTTCCTATCCCATATTTCTGGTACTTTACCCACCATTTGTTTGTCAACAATCTTTCAAAAGCTGGTGTAACTGCTTTAGGGTCGATACCAATTAACTCATTAGTTCCTTCGGTAATGGTTTCTGGACGCTTGGTACTATCACGTAAAGTCATACAATGTACTCCCATAACTGTGGTCTCCTCGGTAATCCCACCAGAATCTGTTACAACAACTTTAGCGCGCTCTACCAAATAATTAAATTCTAAATAAGAAAGCGGTGCAACTGTATGCAGTTTGGGGTGTTTAATATTCAAACGCTCAAAAATAGCTGCAGTTCTGGATGCATTGGAAAAACTAAAGGCATGTCAACAGAGTGTGAAATAATTTCATCTGTAAGTGCCTTCAGTTTGTATTCTTCATCAACATTAGCTGGTTGTTGTAACGTCATCACGGTATAATTTTTAGGTGATAAGCCTAATTCCTCTCTAATTGCTGGTTTTTTAAAATTTGGACGTTGTTTCATTAAGGTATCTATCAAGGTATTCCCCCACAAAGAAAATATTGTCTTTGGAGACGCCACTTTTGTCTAAATGTTGATTAGCGGTTTGAGAAGTTGTAAAAAATAATTGGTAATACTGTCGGTTACAAAAAATTAATTTCCTCTGGCATAGACCAATCGCCAGATCGAATTTCTGCTTCTAAATGGGCATCCTTGGTATGTAATTTTTGAGCTATAGCAAAAGCCATAGTAGCAGTCACATCGTCTACCACCAAAACCACATCTGCGGAATGAGCCAATAATTTCTTTTCAAATACCTCCATAATATTTACTGTTTTTTGCGCTTGCAAAACACCACCACACTCTGAATTATTATGTGGTTCAGGTATTTCTGGTTCTTCAAAAAAACTTCCCGACATGTTTTTATCATAATGATGCTCAGTATGAATCAAACATTAATCTATTGAAACCCCATTAGACTTAACCTCAAAAATAACATGAATTATTAGGTGCTATTTTCATAAAATTTGGTCTAGCACCTGCAATAATGGTGATTTTATTGATAGTTTAAAATTTATTTAATTGTAATAAAATGAAAAAACGCACCAAATGTATTTGGCGTTTAATTCTTGAAGGTTGTTTTATTAAACGGTATGCCCATTCCAAATTAGACTTCACCCACCATTTTGGTGCACGCTCTACATGACCTATATATACGTCAAAACTCCCACCAAGCCCTTGATAAGTAGCTTGATGAGACTTTTGCATTTCCTCCATTAATAATTCTTGTTTAGGCGATCCCATGGCTACAAAAACCACATCGGGATTTAAGGTTTTAATATCTTGAATTAAACCAGTTTTTTCTTGCTCGGTTTTAACATAACCATTGCGATAATTGAGGATATTAATTCCTTTAAACTCGTTTTTTAATTTTTCAACGGTCTCCTCTATAACTTGTTGTTTGCCCCCTATCAAATAAAAAGACTTATTTTTATAAGTATGAGCGATAATATCTAACCACAATTCACAACCTGGAATCTTTACCGTATCCTTAAACCCTTTTTTCTGAAGAGACCACACTGCACCTATGCCATCGGGATAACCTAAATTACGATTAATAATATTACGACTTTGATTAGTGGCATGTAATATTTTTTCTGCATTAACAGCAACCAAAATCTTTTTTTGATTTATAGCATAATCAATTAAATCTTGGCGTGACTGTGGGGCGTACGTATTAATGCCATTTAAATATACTGATTTCATTATGGTTTATATTCTTTAAAGTAAAAAGACATAGCGTTAAACATAAACGCATTAGACCAACGCATATAAGATATTTTAGAGCTCCATCCTTTCTTTAATTGGTAATAAAAATAACCCGATTTAGATTGCATGTTTTTAATGGACCAATTAAATACTTTAGTGGCTAAATCTTGATGTGCTTTAAATTGGTCTAATTTAGATAGCGTTACGAATAATTGCGCCGGACAATGAATGTCTATGGGATAAGTTTTGTTATTGTAGTATTTTGGAGTGCCATCTACTTCAAAAAAATGAGCTATATAATAAGCAAAACCCTTCTCCAGATTGGAACTAAATTGAGTGTCACCCGTACAATTTTGATACATACTAATAGCATCTAGATTGTAACCTGTGTGGAAACTATCTATCCAAGATTGCACCGGTAACATGCCATAAATCCATGAACCATCTTTATTTTGACCATCACAAGCTGCTCTTACAGCTTGTTTCGCCGTGCTTTTATAGTCTTCATTTCCAGAGTATTTATAGCATAAGCTTAATAATTTAGCTCCTAACAAAGAGGCATTATATACAGTATTGTTACCATTTAAAGCACTGTATGAAAACAAAAAACCAGAATGGTGCCGCGTTCTGTTTAAATCTTGCATTACAAATTTAGCCGATGATAAGGCCAAGTCTCTATACTTTTCTTCTTTGGTGATTTTAAAGGCTTTAAATAATGCCTCTGCACAAAAAGTAGTAGCCACTATAGTTGGCGTGTGGGCAGGAAATAAAAACAAGCGTCTGGCCTGCCAATCAAAATTGTAACCCCAACAAGCACCAGAATAATTTGTATTCTTAAGGGTATCTAATAAATTAGCTAACTCATGAATTTTTGACAATAACGTCTCAGATTCACCAAAAGCTGTTTCTCCTTTCAAAGCTAACTCGTACAAATTACAATAACCTAACAAAAACAACCCAATCCCTTTGGCATTATACTGTTTAGGAACTAATAACGGTTTCCTTAAATTAATAGGACTGCGTTTAAAGCCTTGAATCCAAGCTAAGCGTGCTAAATCCCAATGCTTCAAAGGCAGTGCCTTGAAAATTTTGGAATTCAAGCCATCATAGGGATCCCAACCCTTGTATTGCTCTTTCTCGCAATAGGATTTTAATTTTAAAAATGAATTAATTTGTTTCATATCGATTTTTAATAAATCTTCCAGGTTTTTACATAGATATATTTTTTGCAGGCACACCACAAACGGTTGAATTCTCAGGAATAGATTTAGAAACAACTGAACCTGCACCTATAGTAGTATTATTTTCAACTATAACATTCTCTAAAATCGTAACATTAGGACCATATATACTTAATTTTTAATAAGTGCTGCTTGTCCATGATTGGAACCAATTGTTAAAAAATGTGAAATATTAACATTATCAACAATTTTAGTTGTTGGATTAATAACTATATAAAAACCATGAGCAATATATAACCCTTAACCTATTTCAATGGATGGTGGAATACTTAACCCTCTTTTTAATTGAATTCTATTATACATATATTTAAAAAACATTATTTAATCTAGAATTCAAACACAAAAATAAATTTATTTGAAAACAGGGATGCCTACCTAGTACACCGAAGTAAAAAATATCAAAAAAATTGGGAAATCGACCAAAATATCTGTGAAAGTCAGAAAAAATTAATTTTTTTAAAGTCTTGATTTGTTTCATATTTTTGACAGGCTTTTTTCTAAATATTGAACTACATTAGAAGCTGAAAAATTACTCATTGCATATTTATGATTAAAAGTTGAAGTTTCTTTTAACAAATTTTCATTGGTGAAATAATTATCTAAAATATTAAAGTATACTTCTGGATCTTTAGACTCTGTTAACACACCCATTTCAGGTTTAAAAAAATCTGATGTACCACCGACGGGTCTGGAAACAATTGTCAATCCGAAAGCCATAGCTTCTAATAGTGATGTTGGCATACCCTCTCCATGATAAGTAGGAAAAAAATATAAAGAGTTCTTTATAAATTCATTTATGAGTGACTGGCCTGATAATCTTCCAGTTACTATAACATCATTTAATTTATTTTCATTAATATATTTCTTGACGTTAATCAATTCATTACCATCACCAACTATAGTTAAAGAGAGGTCTTTATGTTTCTCTTTTAACTTCTTGTATGTTTTTAAAACTATGTAGATTCCTTTTTGTTTTTCTATTCTTGCTAAAAAAAGTATAGACTTAGTTATCATCTTTTTTTCAACTATAAAATCGGAGACTAATAAATCATCAACTTTAGTTGTAGTCAAGTTAATAGGTTGTTTAAAACCCCATTCTTCTAACTTTTGCTTAAAGCTGGAAGCCAAAACAAAAAACATATCAGCTTTATTGTAATTTTTTAATAAATCATATTTATTATTATCAATTAATGCTTCTATCTCAATATCCCATCCATGAAAAAAAATAGCAGTACTTTTTTTAAATAACTTTGAAACTCTTAAAAAGACAGCATCTCTTTTTAAAGCATTAAATTGAAGTGATGGGTTGATTAATATATAATCTGGTTGAAAAAAAACTATTTTTAAGCAAAATTTTACAACATCAATGGGTAAAAGTAAAATGCCGTTAATCCCATTTCTTGATCCAACATAACAATAGTTAATTTTAAAATTCCAGAAATTATTCAAGCCCATAAAGTGGTTTGAAACACCTCCTAGTAATTTTAGACTAGGTGTATTAATTAAAATTTTTTTTGTGTTTTGTTTCAAGTACATAAATATCTTTAAAAATTAAAGCTGGAAATAAAAAAACATATACATAGGATATGAACAGAGGGTTCTTATAGTCAGGAGCATAAAAAAATTGCACAAATGACAAAACTAGTGAACTTAACATTATAGTCTGACCATAAACCCTCCAAAAAGTATTATTAGTAAGTCTAAAAATTTTTTTTCCCTTAAAATAAAACCTAATAAAAAAAACAAACCATAAAATAGATGAAATAACTCCAAATTGATAAGCTAACCAACTAAATCCATTTATCCCATATTCTATGTTAGCTACATCATTTGATGATTTATTTAAACCTTTTAAAGTTTTAGAAAACTTATCACCACCATAACCAAATAAAAAATTACCAGAATTATTTAATAATTTTTCAAAAACGTAGCTTGTTGTTGTTGATCTATTGGATAATTTATTTTGTACTCCCACTCTAGTTGATGAAGTGTAATCATCTGAATAATTTAAAACATAATCTACATCAAAAGTTCCCCAGACTTTTCGTTCAGGATTTAAAGATGGAGCCGCTCGAACAAGGACATAAATTATCATAGGGGATATAACAATAAATAAAAAGACAGATTTAAAACCATTTTTTAAGGAATTTATATTCAATATGTTAGATATCATTAAAAACAAAGGAATTAAAAAAACAACTGCTCTTTTACCACTAGATATAGCAATAATTAGTACTCCTAAAATAAGAAGTAAATACTTATATTTTTTTGTTATAAAGTAATAAGACATAATACCTGAAAAAAACATCAATACTAAAAGGGTACTATAACTATAACCGATTAAACCAAGTGGCCATTCACCATCCCAATCAAGAATAAAATACTTTATAATAGCTATTGGTATTTGGATTAGAACAATAAAATATATAAACTTAACTAGGCTTTTTAATTGATTTAAGGTAAATTTAGAATTCAACATAAAAATCATCAAGAAAAAGGGCAAGATTAACCACCTTATATTTAATAACATTACAAAAAAATCAACATTATTATATAAACTAGATAACAAAACAATTAATAAAAAAAATAAAAACCATCTTGTTTTTTTTAATCTCAACAAGAAACCGTTTTTGGATACAGAAATCAAAAAAAATAAAATTGGAAAAAATAATACAATAGAAAACTGTGCCTCTGAAATAATTCCAATTCTAGGCATCCAGGCTATTAACATTAATACAATTAGATAAAATTTAATTAGTTTTAATTTCATAAATTAATTCTCAATTAACGGTTTAAGTTTGTTGTCAATAATTTGATTCCATGTATAATTTTTTAATGTATCTTGAATCAAATAGGAATTTAGACTAAACCTGTTTTTGTATGTTTTAATGATTGCATCAGCCAATGATTTTGAATTATCTATGGTGAGAATCCCATTAGTTTTGTCAATTATTTCTTTATTAGCTATTGTGTTTGTTGCTATACAAAATAACCCAGACATAATATATTCGAATGTTTTAGTAGGTGGTTGATAATTAAAGTATGGAGTTATTGGTATAAAAGACAAACCCACATTACATTTATCAAAAAATTGCTGAATACTATTGTGGGGCTTAAAACCATGAAAAGAAACTATTTTAGATAATTCATATTTTTTAATCTTACTTTTAATTAAATTTTCTTCTTCAACAGAACCCGATCCAAATATGTCTAATGATTCTATAGCATCGGGGTAATTATCTATTACTAATTTAAGTGAGTCAATTATGACATGTATGTTTCGGTTATGAAGAGTACCAACGTAAAGTAATCTTAATGTCTCGTAACTTTTTTTTGAATTGGAAATAATATCACTACCTAGCGGAACCAAAAAATATTTATTTATACTAAGTTTTTTGGCTAAACCATCTGAAATAATTGATATTTTTTTAAAAAAAAAGGTGTTAAATTTTAGAATTAAATCTTCAAAAAATCTAAATCTAAAATCTTTATGTACCGAACCAGTTCTTATATCTAAAATTGTTCTTTTGTTAAATAAAAATAGATTTAACAAAAAAGACAGTCTGTTATATACTATAAAAACAACGGTATTCTTTGGTTTGTTTTTAATTAGCGTAAGTGATTTAAAAACAAATTTTAATTCCCTAAGAAAAACAAAGGATGTGTCATTTATATAAAATACATTTACACCTTTTTCAAAAACCTTCCTGTAACCTTGGTCTAAACACACATAAGACACGTTATAATTATTTTTTAAATTTTCACAATATTTAAAAGTATCTGTGTGATATGAAAATTGTTTTGTATTGACTATGAAAAATTCTTTTTTCATTTTTTAAAAAGTCTAAAGATGATTCTCTTCAACTTATAAGATGCTTTAAGGATACTTATTTGAAAAGAATTGTACTTAACTGTTTGTGTTTTTTGGCTCAAATCATTTCTAATCAATTCAATAACTCTGTTCGAATTAATCTGATTTTTTATCTGATTTAAAATTTCTTTAGTAATATTTTTATCGAGCTTTATCTCCTTTTCTCCCTTTTTCGAACTTAAATCCTTAATTCTTTCTTTACCTATTATATCAAGCCCCTTTATAGCTACTCTAGCTCTATTATTACCAAACAATGTATTATGAGAAGTATTCCAATAATCTTTTTTATCTAAAAAGTAGGGTATATTTAAATCATCACATAGGTTTTCAAGACTTGAATTATTAGATATTATTTCATCAGACTTTACGAAAATCAAATCATAGTTATAATAAAATAATTTCTTGTAGAATTTAGAAAAATGATTTTGCCAATTATTGAAAATTTTTCTCTTGTAGAAAGAATTTGCTAAATCCTCCGGAGTTTTGTAAATCAAAACAACTTTGTAATCTATACCCTGTTTATTTAAATTGTCTATCTGGTTATTGATCCAGAAAACATCTTTACTTGAGTCTACTATAAATTTAATTTTTGAATCAGATTCAAAAATAGTTTTATAAAGATTTTTTTCACCATTCAGCAAAGTCTTGTAGAGTATGGATTCTTTTTTCTGTTCAATTTTTATTTGCTCAATATGATGTTTTCTATACGGTCTAAAAAAAGCATTAACCTCACCTAATGAAAAACCATTTTTATCATTAGATAATATCATATCTAAAAGTGTAGAACCACTGTAAGAAGTTCCTGTTATAAAAATTACTTGCTTATTTTTCATTTAATATATTATTGATTGACATAACCATTATCTGTGGGTTATTTACACTAGTTACTTTTTCTTTTGAAATGCTGGAAAAAGAGACTATTTTATTTGGTTTTTTTATAAAAAACAACATAGCATCATAAAGTTCTTTCTCTAATTTTTCTGAATTAATAATAAATCCATTTTCATTCTCAGAAATACAATGTTGCGCTGAAGCAACCCTATCAGAAGCTATTAATGGTATATTAGCACATAGTGCCTCAACAAGAGCATTTCCCCATCCATCACCTACAAGCTTATTATTGACATACTTCACATTAGGCATTACAAAAACACTATTTAAATCTATGTAATTAATTATTTTATCATTGTTGATCTGTCCCAAAAACTCAATGTAACTTGAATTTTCGGCAAGTTTAAAACAGTTTTGATCATAATTTAAACTTTCATCACTCTGATATATTTTATCGGTTCCACCTCCAATTATTTTTACAATAAAATTATCATAATCAACAGCCAATTTATTGGCAACCTTAATAAGAATATCAACACCTTTTAAAGGAATTAATCTTCCCCAATAAATAAATTGTACATTTTTTGGTTTTATGTTTTTTTCTTCCTTCTTAATCCATTTGGAAGAATCTATTAAATAAGGAAAATAATAAGTCCTTATTTTTGTGTGGTTTATTTCCAAAAATTGTTTTTGTCTTATACCAGGTATTAAAATGGTATTGGATTTTTTTTCAATTTTAAGCGTTAGTTTTTTATTAAACTTTCTCATTAAATTTTTTGAAGGGTTTTCATACCAAACCTCTTTTCGTAATGCAATTCTCTTTTTAAAGATTTTTGTGAAAAAAAACACAATTTTTGAATGCCAAGAATCTGAGGTGCTAGAAATAAATAAATCTGAAGATAGATTTTTTAATAATTGATAAAATAGCTTTATGGATACAATTATATGCCATGGTTGAAGTCTAGACCCTTTAAAAGATAATATGCTATAATTAATTTTATTAATTAAATCATTACCAGGCAAGTCATCTAATCTAAAATCACATAACCAAATCACAAACAGATCATACTCTTGAGCTAATAAATTGTATTTTATAACATCGTAGCTCCTATACTGTTTGTTTATATATACTATTTTAGCTTTCTTGGTTCTCAAATGTATCTTTTATTTTTTCAATATTTCTTAGTGAATATTTCTTGTTGGCATACTTAAATGCTTTTGATGTGTATGAATCTAATAAAGAAGAATCATCAAGAATTTCTTTAAGACTTTGTTTCAAATTTTCAATGTCATTTTCAAAATATATTCCCATTTCATCTTTAGAAAAAACGTTGTCTGGATCAACATTTAGTGATAAAATTAATGTGTTAGACAACCATGCTTGAATAAACGTAACAGGAGGCCCCCCTTCATAAGCTGATGTATTTATAAATACATCTGAATTAGTCATCAAATCATTTACACTTTCAAAAGGTATACTACCTTTAAAATCAACATTAGGAAGGTTATTAATTTTTTCTCTTAAGTTATCTTGATAACTACCACTAACTAAAGACCCCACGACAATAAACATAAAATCTTCAATATGTTTAAAAGAATCTGCAATTTCTAAGAAATACTCTAATTGTTTTACTGGTTTAATATTTGCAACCCAAATTATATTTTTCTGATTTCTTGCAGTTTCTTTTACAGGAATAGGCTCTAAAAACTTATCAATCTTAACTACAGATTTAGTTATACTGTAATTAATTTTTAATTGATCTGAATGATACTCTTCTTGAACAAAAATACCATCCACAGATTTAACACCTTTAAGTATAAAGAAATTATTAAAATAGGTTGAAATTAAATTAGGATGCTTAAAGTATTTTAATTTCTGAACATCGGTCTTAAGCGCTATATGCCAGAACAACTTACAATTATTTGATCTCTTGTAAAATGACCCTACTCCCAAAAATGCAGATAAGGCTCTGTGGTATATAAAATCTGGTTTAATTTCATTTAATATTTTTATAATTTTAAAATAGTAAGCAAAAAACGGCTTCCCAAATATCTTGTGTTTAAAGATATGCTTCATTGGATGTAGATAAATTCCTTGATCTACTTTAGGGACATCGTGATTACCACTATTTATAAAGATATAATGCACTTCGTAACCATACTTTACAAATTCTTTTGCAATTAAATATGATTGGTGTTCTGCACCTCCTATTTCATATTTAAAATAATTCTGATTTAGGATTACTAACTTTTTCATGGAAACTTTAAATCTTACTTATTATATAAATCCTCTTTCCACTTGACGTAAGTGGTATCTCATCTATGTATTCCCATAAAAAACTACATGTCTCTCCAAATATGCGAGAAAAAACATTTTCAATATTTGATATTTTTACAGAATTGATCTTATTATCACTTACTATTTTAAATTTAATTAAATCATAATCCTCTTGAATAATCTGGAAATATTGAATCTCATCAAGTTCATTCATGAGATGATTCAAAGATAATCCATCAACACGTTTACCGTTTTTCAATTTAAAGAAAGAGCTAGACCTTCCAGTTATTTTATCAAAATTGTAATAATTGAATTTACCTCGCCACGACGCATTATCACCAATATCATACCGTATTAAAGGCATTACAAAATTATTCAAGTTAGTCGTTAAAATTTTACCACTATTTAAATCATTATAACTATCATAATCTTGAAGTAACTCAACAAAATTATTTAAACAAAAGATGTTGTTATTTTGATCAAATTTTGAGTAAGAAATAGCACCAACTTCTCTACTACCATAAAAATCATATAATTCACAATTAAAAGCCTGTGATATTTCGATAGCCATTTCATTAGTTAAATTAGTTGCAGTGCTAATCACGATATTTTGTTTTATGTGTATATTATTTTTATTAATGTACCTGGCTAGGAGGAATAAACTTTGGGAGTAACCGCGTATATAATCAAAGGAAACCACTTGAAGAATTCTTGACAATTTTTCTAATTGTGCATCATCTATGTCACTTGCATTTAACAGCACATGATTATTAAATAAATAATGTTTAATAATATTTTTAGGGAGAGTAGGTTTTCCTATATCATCTGGTGACCCCCACAATAAAAGAAAGTTTTTAGACCAAGGTTTTAAGCCAATTTTTTTGAGAAATGCATTATAAGCTGAAGTATGACCAATCTTGTATGAATCATTTTGAAAAAATACAGCTTTTTCACCTGTTGAGCCGCCTGAACTATTTTTGTAAGCATTTAAATTCTCTATTTCATCTGACTGTAAATCTTTAAAATTCTCTCTTATCAATTTTTTTGTAAGAATAGGAAGCTCATTTAATTTTCGTAGCGATTTAATATTTATGTCACAATCTTTAGAGTCAACCCAACCCAGATCAACAAAAATTTTACTATAATAAGCAACGTGTTTATTTGCATAATTCAGCAACAAATTAATTTTTTCAAGAATAAATTCAGTTTTGAGGTCAGAACTTAATGATTCAAAGAATTCGTATTCACAAGTTTTTTTATTAACTAATCTATTTCTTGTCTTTAACTTAACTCCAACATGATAGCTAAAAAAAAACAAAATACGTTTTAATTTAAGTATAACTGATAGTATTTTTTTATCTAGGATATTCATTGATATAAGTTTTAATAGACTTTAACAAGTTCAGTCTATGTGTATCACACTGAACATAATTATAAATTAACAATAAATATTTTTGGAAAAATTTAGTTTTGATTAATCCACTTCGTCTGACGATAGCAAGAAGTTTTTTATTCATTGGAAAAAGACTTTTTAAATAACTATTTTTAACTGAATTGATATATTTCAACCATAAAACCTCTAACTCATTCTTATTACTAATTACATTAGATATTTCAATAAATTCCTTTTTGAATTCAATAGTATTTGAGGGGTCCATTAACTCTATATTATAATTTTTATTTGATTGGATAAAAAAGCTAAATTCAAATACAAATTCAGTTTTACTAAATTCAAAGTCGACATACAATCCATTTTTTCCACCTTTATATGAATCCGAGGATGGATAGAAAAAATTTCCCAAACTATAAAATATAGGTTTTTCTTTATACATCTCATACCCTTGAATACAATGAGTATGATTTCCTATTACAGCTGAGGCTCCAACATCGATAAAGAATCTATACAACTTTTGTTTTTCTATAGTTGGAAATGAAAAATCCTCTATTCCACCATGTGGATATATTATCACATGATCATGATTTTTCTTTAAGAAATTAATTTTATTGTAAACAGAAATTGGTTCTGAACTATAGGATCCATAATTTTTAAACAATTTACTATTAAACTCATCTTCTGCGCAAAAAATAATTGCTAACTTCACTTCATTAGACTCAAGACTGATAAAATAATTCTCATTCTTATCACCTTTAATCCAATCACCCGCATATTTTATTTTATTAGAATCTAAATTATTTCTCGTATTTATTAGACCCTCTAATCCGTAGTCAGTTATGTGATTATTTGCAGTGGAAACACAATTAATCTTTAAAGCCTTCAAGAATTTAATACTTTCAACATCAGTCTTAAAACTAGGGCCTATTTTAGCAATATGATCAGTATTGTTGGTAATTGGCATTTCAAGGTTTGCGATATTAAAATCATTTTTTGATAATTCTTTAATAATATTTGACTCTTGTAATTGATTAAAAACCATTTGAAAAGAATCAGCACTACCTATTAATGGACAGAAATCACCTAAAAAACCTACTTTCATGATTTATAAAATTTAATTGGCCAAAAATTTAATTTCAATTTGACGTAAAAAATCAAAGCAACATTTAATACAATTGCAATAAGAGTACTTGACATTGCTGCTCCAAGAAGCCCATAGTATTTAATAAGGATTATGGAACCTATTATGTTTAAACAAAGTGTCATTATGGCAAGATTTTTTCTTAGATTTTCTAAACCTGTCATCACAAGAACTACTGCTGACGGCCCTGACAACATATTAAATAGTTGACCAAAAGAAATTACAATCAAAACTATATTAGCAGAAGAAAATTCCCCACCCCATAAACTTAGTAGCTGCTTTCCAAAAGCAACAAAAAACATAAAAGCTAAAAGTCCAATACCAAAAAGCATTAATGACACTTTCTGAACCAGTTTTTGCATTTCAATATTTTTTTTACTGTTGTGAAGTTCAACAATCTTTGGTGATGATGCTGTTTCAAGAATTTGCAGAAAAAAAGATGGAATCATTGCAAGAGTAATTGCTACAGTATAAAGTCCTATCTCTTTAGAATCTAAAAAATAACCTATAACAAAAATATCAAATCTGGCCTGAAGAATTCCTACTAATGAAATTATAAAAAAAGGAAACGTTTGTTTTATGATTTTTGAATCAAAATTTGCTTTAACAGTAAATTTAGGTGCTTCCTTTTTCCAATAAAAAAACATTAAAATAGATAAAACAATTCTTGAAATGGTATAAGAAATTGCAACAGCAATTACAGAAATGTCAAATTGTATTGACATAAATAATAGTAAAATCAATAATGTTAATAAAGCACTCAAAGTGTCTTCAGCCAAGTTACTTTGCCAAACTTTATTTAAACCTAATAGAGCATAAGAATGAATTCTAGTAAAAATTTGTGGAACAATTGCAATACACATTATTGTGACAACAAGATTTAAAAATATGTCATCAAATAAGTTTGATGCAATATAATTTGAACAGATTAATAATAATAACGTTATTATAAATCCTAAGCCTCCATTAAAAAAATATGAAGTTTTAATTATATTTTTAAGTTTTTTAAAATCTTTATTTGAATTTGATATTGCAACATTCTTAACAATTAAAACTCGCATTCCAAACATAATTATTACTAATAATACACTTATAATTTGGTTTGAAAGATTGATTGTCCCCAAAAGAGATGCTCCCAAAGTTCTAGCTAAGAAAATACTTAAAATTAGACCTGATACTTTCCCAGAAAGTTTAACAACAGTCGTAGCTATTGACTTTGAAAGTAAATTTTCAAAATCTTTATCTAATTTATTTTTAAAGTTTTTATAGAGTTTATTCATACAATTTAAATCTATGAAACAATAAACCAATTATTTAATAATTCTACCCGATTATATAACATTTCTTTTTTAGTTACCCAATCTATAACTTCAAAACCAGCGTGCTCACAAATAGCTTGTCCTGCTGCCGTATCCCATTCCATAGTAGGTGCAAAACGGGGATAACAATCTGCTTCACCTTCTGCCACCATACAGAGTTTTAAAGAACTGCCCTTAGAAATTAAATTAACTTCGCCATGAATATCACGCATCTCTTGCACATAGGCCTCTGTCTCTGGCGACATATGAGATCTACTTGCCACAATGGTAAACGTTTTTCTATCTCGCTCATAAGGAATTTTAGATGCTTTATGAATTAAATCATCGATATCAAATAACTCTAAATCTACAGTCACTTTAAAAGCGCCAATCTCTTTTGAGGAAAAATAAAGCTCACCTTTTGCAGGAACAAAAATTACACCTAAGATTGGTTTTTGATTTTCTATTAATGCTATATTTACGGTAAATTCTCCATTACGTTTTATAAACTCTTTGGTGCCATCAATTGGATCTACAATCCATAATTTATTCCATTCTTTTCGCTCATTATATGAAATATCTCTTCCTTCCTCTGAAACTACATGAATATTTGTCTTATCTAAATAAGACATTATAACATTATGAGAAGCTTTATCTGCTTTAGTTAAGGGTGAATTATCACCTTTTATTTCGATATCGAAATCTCCAGAGTGATATATTTCTAAAATTGCTTTACCTGCCTGTAATGCAGCATCTATAGCTGTTTTTAAAATACTCATATTTAAACAATCCTTTAAATAATCATCCCTGCACCAATGGTTTCATTGGTTTGTTCATCAATAATAATAATGCTCCCTGTTTGTCTATTTTGTTGATAAGCATCATAAAACAAAGGTTTTGATACACGAATTGAAATCCTTGCAATATCATTCATTGTTACAGCATCAATATCTTCAATACGATGTAAGCTATTAATATCAACTTTATACTTCAACTCTTTTATCATTCCTAGACATTCATTGGTTGTGTGTTTGATAACCACCTTTGTTCTTAATTGCAATGGTTTTGAGCTCATCCAAGTGACTAAAACATCTAAATCTTGACCTACATTTGGCACATTGTTTTCTCTAACAATCATATCACCTCTACTTACATCAATTTCGTCTTCTAATGTCATTGTAACTGACATCGGAGCGAATGCTTCTGAAATTTTATCACCATTTAACTCAACTGTCTTAATCGTAGAATTAAATCCTGATGGTAAAATCTTTACCTTATCACCTGTTTTAAAAACCCCTCCAGCAATTCGACCAGCAAAACCTCTAAAATCTTGGTGCTCTAGAGTGTGTGGTCTTATCACTGTTTGTATTGGGAAACGACAATCTACATGATTATAATCACTTGAGATATGAACTGTTTCTAAATGATACATTAGAGTACTTCCTTGGTACCAATCCATATTTTCTGATCTATTCACAACATTGTCTCCTACCAAAGCTGAAATTGGAATAAATTGCACATCTTTAATACCTAGTTTTGAAGAAAAGGCAGTAAAATCTTTAACAATATTATCATAAACCTCTTGGCTATAGTCAACTAAATCCATTTTATTTACACAAACAATCGCATGAGGTATTCTTAATAAAGAAGCTATAAAAGCATGTCTATGTGTTTGTTCTAACATTCCTTTTCGAGCATCAATTAAAATGATTGCTAAATTTGCCGTTGATGCACCAGTAACCATGTTTCTAGTGTATTGAATATGACCAGGAGTGTCTGCTATAATAAATTTACGTTTTGGAGTTGCAAAATATCGGTAGGCCACATCAATTGTAATTCCTTGTTCTCTTTCAGACTTTAAACCATCTGTTAATAAAGATAAATCTACATAATCAAATCCTTTGCTTTTACTCGAAGCCTCAACTGCGTCTAGTTGATCTTGAAATATTGATTTACTATCATACAATAAACGACCAATTAAAGTACTTTTACCATCATCAACACTACCTGCAGTGGTAAATCTTAATAATTCTATATCTTGATAATCCATAATTTATTCTATTTCTTAAAAGTAACCTTGTTTTTTTCTGTCTTCCATTGCTGTTTCCGCTCTTTTATCATCTGCTCTTCCACCGCGTTCTGTAGTTCTTGTTGTAGCAATTTCTTCAATAATTTTCTCTAAAGTGTCAGCTTCAGATTCAACAGCTCCAGTTATTGGCATATCTCCACAAGTTCTGTAACGAATAATTTTAGTTACAACTTCTTCATCTTCTTTCAATTTGATGAATTGAGAATTTGCTAAAATTACTCCATCTCTAATCACACAATCTCTTTTATGAGAAAAATAAAGACTTGGAAGTTCAATATTTTCAAGCTTTATATATTCCCATACATCCATTTCTGTCCAATTTGATATTGGAAAGACTCTAAAATGCTCTCCGTAATTTTTTCGGCCATTAAACAAATTCCATAGTTCAGGACGTTGATTTTTTGGATCCCATTGTCCGAATTCATCACGGTGTGAAAAAAAACGCTCCTTGGCCCTTGCTTTCTCTTCATCTCTTCTTGCTCCTCCCATAGCGGCATCTACTTTATGAGTTTCTAAAGTATCTAAAAGTGACACGATTTGAAGTGAATTTCTTGATGCATCAGCACCGGTTTCTTCTTTAACTCTTCCTTTATCAATAGCTTCTTGAACAGATCCTACAATCAATTTTACACCTAACTTTTCCGCTAAATTATCACGAAATTCAATAGTTTCTGGAAAATTATGACCAGTATCAATATGAATTAATGGGAAAGGTATTTTTGCAGGGTAGAATGCTTTTTTAGTTAAATGTGTCAATAAAATTGAATCTTTACCTCCCGAAAAAAGTAAAACAGGATTCTCAAATTGAGCTGCTATCTCTCTTATTACAAAAATGGCTTCTGATTCTAATTCTCTTAGATGATTAATTACGTAATTACTCATTTTTTAAGGTTATTTTATTTTTTATGTATTCTACCACTTGCTTTACAGATTCTTCAATGGTCATTTTTTCTGTTACAATTTCTATATCTGGATGTATTGGAGGTTCATAAGGAGCATTAATTCCTGTCATATTTCTAATTTCTCCAGCTCTTGCCTTCTTATACAATCCTTTTACATCTCTTCTTTCACATTCTTCAATTGAAGTATTTACATAGACCTCAACAAAGTTTTGATACCCAACAATATCTTTTATATTTTCTCTATCTTTTGAATAAGGAGATACGAATGCTGCAAAAGTGACAACTCCAGCATTTACAAATAACTTAGATACTTCAGCAATTCTTCTAATATTTTCTTTTCTATCGTTTTCTGAAAAAGTTAAATCTTTATTGATGCCATGCCTTATGTTATCACCATCTAATGTATAAGTTATTATATTTAACTTATGAAGTTCCAACTCCACCAAATTGGCTATTGTAGATTTCCCTGAACCTGAAAGACCTGTAAACCAAATAAGCAAGGACTTATTTCCTATAATTGATTCTCTATCAGATTTAGAAACTTGGTAATTTTGCTCAAAGATATTATCCATTAAGTTTTAATTTTTGTCTTTCTTTTCTACTTTTATTTCTTTTGTCTAATCCAAAATTAATTTTATACCATAATTTTTCATGAAAGAAATACAATAGCATTTTTGTTACCATCTCAAAACCTCCAATTTTTAGACCTGAAAGTGGGTTCCCTGAAATTATCCAGCCAAATATAATGGTATCAATAGTACCTATGGCGCGCCAAGAAAATGTTTTTATGATATGACGTTTGTTAGAATCTTTTACGGATGATTTAAACCAAATCCGTTCATGAATATAATACCAAACTAATTTCGACAATGTGGTTATCCCTGAAATATTGAGGCTTTCATTAAAATCTCCTGTAATTAGCCAAGCAAAAAAGAGGGTGTCTATTGTTCCTATTAACCTCCATGATAAAGATTTTGCTATATGTCGTTTACTGATTTTCAAATGACCGAATAATATGCTTTAAAAATTAGATTCAATTATTTATTCCACAAAAATCTAAAACAATTTTCTCTTTTCCTGCTGATATACTCTTAAATTCATCATGCGCAACTAAAATTGCTATAATATCCGCTTGTTTCAATGCATCTTTGTAATCCGTGAGTTTAAAAACATTATGCTCATCAATATTAGGTTCTACAATAAAATGCGTTTCATTATTAGAATTTTGTAAAACCTTTTGGGCAATGTACTTCGCTGGTGATTCTCTTAAATCATCAATATTCGGTTTAAATGCCAAGCCCATGATGGCTGTTTTTGGCTTTCTACCGTATTCTAATTCAAACTTTAGTTTCGCGTTTTGAATCTTTTCAGCACACCAAAAAGATTTATAATTATTTATCTCTCTAGCCGTACCTATAATCTTTGATTCCATAGGATAGTCGGAAACTATAAAATAAGGATCTACCGCTATACAATGTCCTCCTACACCACAACCTGGCTGTAAAATATTTACTCTAGGGTGCTTGTTTGCTAAATTGATAAGCTCCCAAACATTAATACCTGCCTTATCGCAGATAAGAGATAGCTCATTTGCAAAAGCAATCTGAACATCTCTTGAGGAATTCTCTACGAGTTTACACATCTCTGCTGTTCTGGCATTTGTAGGGTGTAATTCTCCTTTGACGTAGTTTCTGTAGAACTCAAATGCCTTTTCTGTAGATAACTCATTAACACCTCCAATAACACGATCATTATGAACGAGCTCATGCATGACATTTCCAGGTAAAACACGTTCGGGACAATAGGCGATAAACAGTTTATCTTTAAGTTCTGGACGCTCTCTGTAAATAAAATCCATCATCTGTTCTGTAGTTCCCACCGGTGATGTAGACTCTATGATATATAAGTCTCCAGCTTTTAATAGTGGTAATATCCCTCTTGTTGCAGCCTCTACGAAAGAAATATCAGGCTCATTCTTTCCTTTAAATGGAGTTGGAACAACAATGAGATAGTTATTAGCCTCCACTGCTTCAGTAGCAGCTCTTAAAAAACCATTCTTTACAGCAGAAGAAACAGCAGTGTCTAATTTCGGCTCCACAATGTGTATATCACCTCTATTTATAATATCTACTACATTTTGATTGATATCTACTCCATGAACATGGACTCTATTTGAGGCAATTAAAGCCGCTGTAGGTAGACCTATATATCCTAGGCCAATCATAACTACTTCTGGTTTTGTCATAATATGATTTTATATTTAATTCCGTTCTTTAATAAATTTTACAATTCTTTCACAAGCTTTTCCATCTCCGTATGGATTATGCAACTTCGACATTCGTTCAAAGTTCTCTTCATTATTCAATAAGTCCAATGCTTTTGAAACTATCAAATTTTCATTTGTTCCTACCAATAATACTGTACCAGCATCTACTGCTTCTGGTCTTTCTGTGGTATCTCTCATTACCAATACAGGTTTTCCTAAACTTGGAGCTTCTTCTTGAACACCTCCACTATCAGTAATAATAATTTTTGATCGATTCATCAACCAAATAAAATCTTGATAAGCTAGAGGATCTATTAAAAGGACATTGTTTACCTCTGACAAAATTCTTTTTACGGGTTCTTGAACTTTAGGGTTTAAATGAACTGGGTAAATAACCAATCTATTCCGGTCATCTAAAGCAACTCTTTTTAAGGCTTTACAAATTCTTTCAAATCCTGCTCCATGATTCTCTCTTCTATGTCCAGTAACTAAAATAACTTCTCGATTTCCTATTTGTCCTTTGATTTCTTCAATCAAAGTACTTGGATTTTCATTTACTTTTTCTACTGAATCTAATAAAGCATCAATTACAGTATTTCCTGTTATCAAAATTGAATCCTGCTTTATATTCTCTTTTAATAGGTTGGTTTCTGAAGTTTGCGTAGGTGCGAAATGATAATCACATATTCTTCCTGTTATTTGCCTATTAATTTCTTCAGGAAATGGAGCATATTTATCATGAGTTCTTAATCCTGCTTCTATATGGCAAACTTTTGCTCCACTATAAAAAGCGGCAATACTTCCTGCCATTGTTGTGGTTGTATCTCCATGAACGTATACATAATCTGGATTATAGTCTTCTAATACAGATTGTAAGTTTGTAATAATATTAGCTGTTAACCCATACAAGTTTTGTCCTGGTTTCATCAGGTTCAAATCATAATCAGGAACAATCTCAAAAAATTCTAAAACCTGATCCAACATTTCTCTATGCTGAGCTGTTACACAAACTCTTGTTTCAAAATGTTTCGTATTCCTTTTAAATTCTTTAACTAGTGGAGCCATTTTAATAGCCTCTGGCCTTGTTCCGAAAATAATTAGATTTTTTTTCTTCATTTATTTTTTTCCTATTTGATGATATTCAAATCCTTTTTCTTCTAAATAAAAAGCATTGTATTGATTTCTTCCATCAAAAATAATAGGTGCTTTTAATTGTTTTTTTATCTCCTCAAAATCAGGCGAACGAAATTCTTTCCACTCAGTAAGCAATACTAGTGCGTCTGAACCTTTTAAAACATCATATTTTGATGTTACGTATGTTATATTTTGAACTCCTTTTAGATAATGCTGTTTTGCTTCATCAATTGCCTTTGGATCATAGGCTTTTATTTTGGCACCACGTTTTACCAACTCTTTAATAACGTAAATTGCCGGTGCTTCCCGCATATCATCGGTTCCTGGCTTAAAGGCCAAGCCCCAAATACCAAAAGTAAATCCGGTTAGGTCTTCTCCAAAACGGGTTATAATTTTTTGTGCGATTACTAGTTTCTGAGCATCGTTTACTTCTTCTACTGCGGTGATTAATTGTGCAGTATAGCCATTTTCTTTGGCTATTTTTGTGAGTGCTTTTACATCTTTTGGAAAACAAGAACCTCCATAGCCTGCACCAGGATAAATAAAACTATAGCCTATACGCTGATCGGAACCAATTCCGATTCGAACCTGATTGGCATCTGCCCCTACCTTTTCACAGATATTGGCAATTTCATTCATAAAAGAAATTTTGGTAGCCAGCATTGCATTTGCTGCATATTTAGTCATCTCAGCAGAACGAATATCCATAGTTATAAAACGATCATGAGATCTAAAAAAAGGACTATACAATTCTTTCATTTTTTTAAAGGCTATCTCAGAATCTGCTCCTATCACCACACGGTCAGGTTTCATAAAATCTGCAATAGCAGCACCCTCTTTTAAAAATTCAGGATTTGAA